>CESZ01034683.1_pt1 | contig 18774 bp, 6 predicted proteins | sample 531081 | NCBI WGS metagenome assembly CESZ01 (sample SAMEA2621260, study PRJEB7988) | marine metagenome | biome: marine biome (ENVO:00000447); feature: surface water layer (ENVO:00002042); material: "saline water (ENVO:00002010), including plankton (ENVO:xxxxxxxx)" | depth 5 m | reverse complement strand
TGATTTTCAAGATTGAAAAACCTTACTTGATTATTTTCTCTGTCAACAACCAATTGATTTTCAAACCAAGTTCTGTAGAAATCTATGGTTAATGTCGCTGGACTATGTTCCATGTCGAACTCCTGGAATAAAGATCCTCCGATATTCCATGAAACTTCCGGGCGAATCGTCTCCGGGGCTATCCATGTAAAAGAATTGGCAAGTAAGGATACATTATCAATAATATAGTTTGGAATTCTCCAACCTTTCCCTCCCGTAAACCGAAGATCTGTTCGCTCTGTGAGCTTATATTTTAGATGTGCTCTGGGAATGACTTGTTGTCCAAAAAGCAAATGATAATCATATCTCGCTCCTATAACAGAGGTTAATCTTGAACCCGAATGTGTATACTCAAAAAATGCTCCTGGCACGTGTTCAATTCTATTGCTAGAAAGACTATCTGAGGCAGCCTGAAATATGTCGATGTAATTGTAGCTCAGCCCAGTTTTAATTTTGTGGTCTGAATTCATGATGATATCATCATAAATAACGTTGATGTACGCCCTTTTCTCTTCTCCTGCAAAAAATCGATTTCCAAAATTACCATCAATCATTTCGTATTTCCATTTGGTAATAATCCCTAAAGATTGCGAAGGGTGTTTACCGAAAAATCCTGTCTTTGAAAAAACATCAATATGATTACTATTGATTTGCAAACCAAACTTTGAAGGGTCAGTATCCCAATCCGTATTCCATCCAAAAGAATTAGGCTCCTCAACGTAACCTATTTGGCCTCCCAGTTTCGTATCCAGATGAATGTTCACTCCCAGCTTGGCTTCCATTTTTTCACCCTCGTAATCCAACCTACTCAAAAATGCAGCATAAGAGCCCAAAGGTATGTCCATGAATTCATCTGAGTTTTCATCTAATTGCCCCCATTGAGAACTGAGATAACCAAAAAATCCGGCCGACCATTTCTCATTTAGCTCAACTCCTGACATCAAATTAATTTCGGATTTGCCCATTCGGTTTTGATAGGCATTAAAATAAAACCGATCCATCGTCTCTGGCTTTGCTATTTCCAAATTGATCAAACCTGCCATGCTTTCATAACCGTTCACGACATTTCCAGCGCCTTTGGTAATTTGAATGGATTCAATCCAAGAGCCGGGTATTGTTTCCAATCCAAAAGAACTTTCAATACCGCGTAAAAACGGCATATTCTCAAGCTGAATTTGGGTATAAATCCCCTCGAGCCCCATCATTCGTATTTTCTTTGCGCCCGAAACTGCATCAGTCATATTCACATCCACAGATGCATTGGTCTCGAATGACTCTCCTAAATTGCAGCAAGCCGCTTTTCGCAATTCACTCGAGGTAAGTTCCTCTACATGAAGCACTTTTAAGCGAGATATGGAAGAGGTGTTTTTGCGATAACCAACAATGACCTCGGGCAGCAGTTGTTCAGAAAATAAAACAATGTTAAATGCCGTAAATCTGTCATTCTTAGTTACAGGAATAGTATCTGAAAAATAACCTCTTGCACTAATGATCAGTGTATCTGGAAGCATCCTTGGCAATATCAATTCAAACTGTCCATCTTTGTCTGTAATAGCCCCATCGTTTGAGCTTATAAGTTTAACTTTCGCGCCGTAAAGTGGTTTTAATTGCTTACCATTTTGACCTTGAATCAATCCTGTAACTTGGGAAAATGTCAAGATGGGAAGAAAAAGAAAGAGATAAAATATTTTCATAGAAATTTAAAGCGTGAATTTATATCCCACGCCCCGAATTGAATGGAAATAAATCGGAGATTTGGGGTTCGACTCAAATATTTTACGAAAAGTCAATATGTAATTGTCAATCGTTCTGGACGTAGGAAAATTTTCCTTCCCCCACAGTTTATCCAGGATCTCGTCTCTCGAAACAACTGAGCCTTCTGAGTCTCGAAAAAGTTTAAGCAATTCTATTTCTCTTTTCGAAAAAACATGTTTTTCGCCTGTTGTTAAATCTAACAACTCATAACTGGAGAAGTCAACTGATTTCGAGCCAATAATGAAGGTTTCATCTCCATCTGACATTGAACTTTCCGATGGCAATAGATTTTGAATTCTCAATATGAGCTCCTCTAAATCAAAAGGCTTCGGAAGGTAATCATTTGCGCCCAAACGTAGACCATGAATGCGGTCCGCAGCAATTCCTTTTGCTGAAAGAAATAAAATTGGAACCTGACTAAAACGCCTAATTTCCTTACACACATCGAAGCCACTATTTTCTGGAAGCATGACATCTAAAACAACCAAGTCGCTTTTAATAATTTTCTGAACATTTGAAATTGCTTTTCGTCCATTTTTATATACTTCAACCTGATAACCTTCAAGTTCAAGATTGAATTTTATCAATTCAACAAGGCTTTCTTCATCCTCAATAAGGCAAATTTTAATCATTTTTAAAATTGATTTACAAAACTTATATTTGTTCGGTAAAATTAACAAAACTATGTCGAGAAAAGGAAATCCTAAACAATCGACGTCTAAACCAAAAACAAACCTATGAAAAACTTTTTTACACTTTTTTTATGTGCATTAGTCACACTCAACCTAAGCGCACAGCGAAAGGGACTTATATCACAACCTTTTGAAAACCTTAAAACTATTCCTGTGGTAACGCTAGAATCTCCTGACCTTTCTCAAATACATTTGGAGAATGAAGAAAGAGAAAAAAATGGATCCCTTTATCGCATTGGAACCTCTATTTCCACAAATATTAATCCTAGTATTGATGGAGATTGGAAAATCAACAATGATGGATCAAAAACATGGATGCTTCGTGTACAAGCAAACGGAGCTGAAGCACTGAGTTTTTTATTTTCAAAATTTGAGCTATTTGGCCAATCAACACTTGAGATTCGAAATACTGACGGTCTTTTGGTGCACAAGCCAATGAATCAACAGGATGTTTTAGCACACAAAACACAAAATGCGGCTTTGTGCTTCGGAGATGATTTAGTACTTACATTGACTGAACCCGCGAATACACAAGAAAGTCAAATATTGATCGACCGGGTAATGTATAATTACCGATCTACAGGAAACCCTAATGCGGCAAAAATTAATGAATCTGATCCATGCGAAGTGAATGTTAACTGCTCTCCAGTTGGAGATTCTTGGCAAGATGAAAAAGATGGTGTCGCTCGAATATATATTGTTGAAGGAAACAGTGCCGGATGGTGCACAGGATCATTGGTCAACAACACTGCGCAAGATTGCAAACCTTATTTTCTTACTGCACTTCATTGTGGTGTGAATACAAGTGCAAATAATATGAATAGCTGGCGCTTTTATTTTCGTTATGAATCACCCAACTGCAACAATCCAAACTCTGCAGGATCTTTAGACGACCATTACGTAACAGGATGTATAAGAATTGCTGACTCTGATGATGGAGGAGGAAACTCAGGTTCTGATTTTTTATTGGTTAAGCTTGGTAACAACAACAACGAAACTTCAGTTATCAATACACTCAAATCATCCAGCTTTAGTGGATATTGGAATGGTTGGAAAGCGGCATCCTCAGCATCTCAAGGTGGGGCTGGAATACACCACCCTGCGGGAGATATAAAGAAAATTTCAACTTTCAATGGTACCACTCAAAGTACCTCATGGGGCTCAGCTAGCGGCTCTCATTGGAGGTTGTCTTGGTCGTCAAATGCAAATGGTCACGGTGTAACAGAGGGAGGTTCATCGGGATCACCCCTATTTGATGGTAACGGACTTGTAATTGGAACACTTACCGGTGGTAGTTCTTACTGTAATACCCCAACTTCTCCAGATTTGTATGGTAAAATGTCCTACCATTGGACCTCAAATGGGTCTGCAAACAACGAAAGACTGAAGCCATGGTTAGATCCAACAAATTCGAATGCGACAACCTTAAATGGTTCTTATGACCCATGTTCTGGAACTGGACCTGGACCAACGCCATCGGACTGTGACTTACAGACCAATAATATCCTTAAAGTCTCGCTACTAACTGACGACTATGGGGATGAAACCTACATGGAAATCACAGATAGTGATGGAAACGTAGTTTGGTCAGAAGGAAATGAGAATGTTGCAGGAAACTTTGGTACGGAGGAATTCCCTCCGGCCGCTGACCCGACTAATCCATTGCAAAATCTTACCCAGTATAATTGGGACGTAGGTCTACCGGGATCTGATTGCTACACCTTCGCTATTTATGACTATTATGGAGATGGATTAGGTGCATCGCAATGGGACGAAAACAATACGGACGGAAACCTTCAATTGAAAAATAATGCAAATACAACAATATACACAATAAGTGCAGCTGACTTCGGGCCAACAGAGAGCATTGGCGTAGAAAACACTGGAGGAGGCACAAGTGGTATTGATGCATTTGAATCACATGATATTTTAATCTATCCAAACCCCGCTCAAAATGAAATTATTATTGATGCATCAGAGGCATCTAATGATTATGAGCAAATTAAAATTACAGATGTTACCGGTAAAATTATTTTTGAATCGGCTTTGAATTCAAATAAAATGACCGTTATAGACCTTGGAGATTTCGCAGGTGGTATGTATCATATCCATATGGCATCTTCAACAGGAACTACTGTGAAGCAATTCATTAAAAAATAAATTACACTTAATCCAATATAAAAGGGCCTTCGGGCCCTTTTTTTTGTACCAATGATTGTGTTTTACTTTCGAAATGCAATTTATTTATACTTCATTGTGCTCAGATTAAGGAAATTCCTAACTTTGTCAACGTTAACATTCTAATTTTAATGGATAAAACGTCATATATAGGCAACGCTGATCCCAACGCCATTGATTATTTGTATAAGCAATACAAAAACGACCCTGAAAGCGTCGATATTGGATGGAAAAAATTTTTTGAAGGTTTTGAATTCGCACAAACCAATTTTGATTCATCTGAAGAAATACCAGAAAATTTCCAAAAAGAATTCAAAGTTCTAAACCTAATTAACGGTTATAGAACTAGAGGGCACCTTTTCACAAAAACAAACCCAGTGCGAGAGAGAAGGAAATATGCACCAGACCTCTCCATTGAAAACTTCGGACTATCTGAAGCAGATCTCGATACTGTATTTCAAGCTGGGGAAGATGTAAATATTGGACCTGCCTCACTCAAAGATATTATAGAACACTTGGAATTGACCTACTGTCAATCTATTGGTATTGAATTCATGTATATCAGAGGACCAATCAGAACTGAATGGTTTAGAAATAAAATTGAAATCAAAAACAGACCTACATTTAATAAAGAGCGTAAGCTCAAACTGTTTGAATCATTAATCCATACACATGGATTTGAGTCGTTTTTAGGAAAAAAATTCGTAGGGCAAAAAAGGTTTTCTATAGAAGGTGGAGAGTCTTTAATACCTGCGCTTCAGACAATGATCACAAAGGGGTCCGAACTTGGAGTTGAGAATTTCATTATGGGTATGGCGCATCGTGGACGACTTAATACACTTACGAATATCTTCAAAAAAAGACCTAAAGATATTTTTGCAGAATTTGAGGGCAAAGAATTTGACTTTGAGACCACATTTGATGGTGACGTGAAATATCATCAAGGTTTTACTTCAAATATAACCCTAGATAGCGGAAAAGAAGTTGGTGTAACGCTTGCTCCTAACCCGTCTCATCTTGAAGCCGTAAATGGTGTCGTTCAGGGAATTGCTAGGGCAAAAATTGACCATATCTACAAGGATGAACAAAAAGTTTGTCCAGTGCTCATTCATGGGGATGCCGCTATTGCAGGTCAAGGAATAGTATATGAAACAATTCAAATGGCTGAGCTCAATGGTTATAGAACCGGAGGAACTATTCATATAGTAGTGAATAACCAGGTTGGATTCACAACAAACTATTTAGATGGACGATCTTCTACTTACTGCACCGATATCGCCAAAACCACCCTTAGTCCAGTTTTCCACGTGAATGGAGACGACGTAGAAGCAGTATTAACAGCTATTGAAATTGCAATGGAATACCGCCAACAATTTCATCGTGATATTTTTATTGATCTTCTGTGTTATCGAAAATTTGGACACAATGAAGGTGACGAACCAAAGTTCACCCAGCCAAAACTATATAGTCTTATTGCTAAGCATCCAAATCCAAAGGATATTTATTTTAGTCAATTAGAGGCTGATGGAATTCTAAATAAGCCTGAAGCTAAGAAAATTGAAGGTGCATATAATGCCTATCTAGAAGCAGAATATGATTTAGCTAGTAAATCAGAAAAAGCCTTAGTTCATGACTTTTTAAGCGAAATTTGGGAAAGCTATCGCTATTGCAATGGAAAAGATTTTGATGTATCTCCCGACACAAAAGTAAACATCAAAACTTTAAAGGAACTTGGCATAAAGCTATCTACACTTCCAGAGGGTAACAAATATTACAGAAAAATAGGAAAGATATTTAAAGATCGGTTGAAGGCATTTAGTAGTGACTCTCTAGACTGGGGAAGTGCCGAAATGCTTGCATACGCATCATTGCTAACTGAGGGACACCCAATTAGAATTTCTGGACAAGATGTAGAAAGAGGAACATTTTCGCATAGACATGCGGTAGTTAAGACTGAAGATACCGAGGAGGAAGTTGAAACTTTAAACCTCCTAGATAAATCACAGGCCAAATTTACAATCTACAACTCTTTACTAAGCGAATATGGGGTGCTTGGCTTTGAATATGGTTATTCATTGGCATGTCCAAAAGGTTTAACCATTTGGGAGGCACAATTTGGCGATTTTTTTAACGGCGCTCAAATCGTAGTGGATCAATTTATTTCCGCGGGTGAGGATAAATGGGCCACCCAATCAGGTTTAGTGATGCTTTTACCTCATGGCTATGAAGGACAGGGAGCTGAACATTCTAGCGGAAGAATGGAAAGATTCTTGCAGCAATGCGCAGATCAAAACATGCAGATTGTCAACACCTCAACGCCAGCCAATCACTTTCACCTATTGAGAAGACAACTAAAAAGGGATTTCAGAAAACCTTTGGTGATATTTACGCCTAAAATGCTGCTACGACACCCTATGGCTACCTCTAAAATGGAAGCCCTTGCAGAAGGAGGGTTCCAAGAGGTTTTGGATGATGCAAATATTCAATCAAAAAATATCGATACTGTCGTACTATGTACTGGTAAGTTTTATTATGAAATGAAAATTCAAGCAGAAGAGCTTGGGGTTGAAAACATGGTTTTTATTAGAATAGAGCAGCTTTATCCATGGCCACAAATACAGGTAGATAAAATATTGTCAAAATACAAAGCGAAACACATCATTTGGGCACAAGAAGAGCCAGAGAATATGGGTGCTTGGCAATACGTAGCAATGCAAAATAGTAAATTGCCAATTATTGGAGTTTCGCGACCAGCCTCTGCCGCTTCAGCTGAGGGTTCAAAAAAATTACACGAAAAGAGATTGGCAAAACTGTTCAAAGAGCTATTTTCTTTTGCCAAGAAGAAAGTTCATCAAAAAAAATAATACGAAATGAGTTTGTTAGAAATGAAAGTTCCTAGTCCGGGCGAATCGATTTCAGAGGTTGAAATCGCAGCTTGGCTCGTAAGCGAGGGAGATTATGTTGAAAAAGATCAGGCAATAGCTGAAGTTGATTCAGACAAAGCTACACTTGAGCTTCCTGCGGAAGAAAGTGGAACCATTCAATTCAAGGCTGAGGAGGGAGACGTTGTTCAAGTTGGACAAGTTGTTTGTGTTATTGATACGTCAGCTAAGGCACCTGAAACAGCAGTAGTAACGGCACCTGTGACGGAAGCTAAAAAAGAAGTGAAAGAAGCAGCCATTATTGAAAAGGAAACTGCAAAACCTGAACCTATAAAAAGCACATATGCTACTGGTGTTCCAAGTCCGGCAGCTGCTAAAATAATGTCTGAAAACAATGTTCAAGTTGGACAAGTTTCTGGAACCGGGAAAGATGGAAGAATTCTAAAAAGCGATGTACTTAACGCATTATCAGGAGGTATTGAAATGCCCTCCACTGATAGCTGGTCTGGTAGCCGAGAGGTTTCAAGAGAAAAACTTTCTATGCTCAGACGAAAAATTGCAGAACGCTTGGTTTCTGTGAAAAATGAAACGGCAATGCTCACGACTTTCAACGAAATAGACATGAAACCAATCATGGATCTAAGAAAGAAGTACAAAGAAGCTTTTGCAAAGAAACATGAGGTTAATCTTGGATTCATGTCCTTTTTCACAAAAGCAGTAACAGAAGCATTGCAAATTTACCCTTCCGTAAATGCGCAAATTGATGGAAAGGAAATCATCCTTCATGAATACGCTGACATAGGTATTGCTGTTTCCTCTCCGAAAGGACTAATGGTTCCCGTTGTAAGAAATGCTGAAAGTATGAGTCTTGCGGAAATAGAACGAGAAATCAAAAGACTCGCGATAAAGGCAAGAGACGGAAAGATCACCCCTGATGAAATGACTGGAGGTACGTTTACAATAACGAACGGAGGTGTTTTTGGCTCCATGCTATCAACGCCCATTATAAATCCTCCACAATCGGCCATTTTGGGTATGCATAATATTGTAGAGAGACCTGTTGCAATAGGCGGTCAGGTTGAGATAAGACCAATCATGTATCTTGCACTCTCCTATGACCATAGAATCATCGACGGCAAGGAATCAGTAAGCTTTCTCGTAAAAGTGAAAGAAATGCTAGAAAATCCTGACAAAATGATCTTTGGATCAAAAGACCCAAAAGAAATACTACTAGGTCTATAGAAAAAACCGTTCATCTTAAACTTCTTAGGTTTTATAAGCCTCGTATTTCGTATATTTGAGGCCCTTAATAAGCTAAGATGTCCAAAGTAAGAAAACAAGAAGCATTAGATTATCATTCCTCAGGAAAACCTGGGAAAATTGAAGTCATACCAACAAAGCCGTATGCGTCTCAGCGAGACCTTTCGCTCGCCTATTCTCCGGGTGTAGCAGAACCATGTCTTCGCATATCAGAAAACATAGACGAGGTATATAAGTATACGAGTAAAGCGAATTTAGTTGCTGTAATTTCTAATGGGACAGCTGTCCTCGGATTAGGTGACATCGGTCCAGAGGCATCAAAGCCCGTTATGGAAGGTAAAGGTTTATTGTTTAAAATATTTGCAGATATTGATGTATTCGATATTGAAATAGACGCAAAAGACCCTGAACTTTTCATTCAGACTGTGAAAGCAATTGCACCAACGTTCGGAGGAATTAACTTGGAGGACATTAAAGCACCCGAAGCATTCGAAATTGAAACAAGATTGAAAGAGGAGCTCAATATTCCCATCATGCATGATGATCAACATGGAACTGCAATTATCTCATCGGCTGCGCTTTTAAATGCACTAGATATCGCAAAAAAGAAAATAGATAAAGTTAAGGTCGTTGTCTCGGGTGCAGGAGCGTCCGCGCTTTCATGTGTAAAATTATATCGCTCCCTTGGTGTAAAGCTTCAGAATATATTTATGTACGATTCTAAAGGACTAATTTGGAAAGGAAGAGAAGGGTTGGATAAAATGAAAGCTCCATATGCCGTGCATAAATCTGATATTAATTTCAGTGATGCCTTCAAAAAAGCCGATGTATTTTTAGGACTTTCAAGGGCAGGTTTGGTATCAAAGGATATGATCGCTGATATGGCAAAAAACCCCATTGTTTTTGCTCTGGCTAATCCAGAGCCTGAAATATCCTACAAACAAGCAACCGCCGCAAGAAAAGATATTATCATGGCGACCGGACGTTCAGATCATCCTAACCAAGTAAATAATGTTCTCGGGTTCCCTTTTATTTTCAGAGGGGCCTTAGATGTGCGAGCCACCACAATCAACGAAGAGATGAAACTTGCGGCGGTTCATGCAATTGCCGAGCTAGCAAAAGAAACCATACCAGAGGAAGTTATTGAGGCATATGGAGAAAAATCTATTTCGTTTGGAAAAGAACAGATTATTCCAAAACCTCTTGATCCAAGATTAATTTATAAGGTAGCTCCCGCCGTAGCAAAAGCTGCAATGGAATCAAACGTAGCGAAAGAGCCAATCACGGATTGGGGAAAATACGAGCACAAACTCAAAAAAAGACTTGGTCTTGATAATAAGCTTCTTAGAGATATTACCCTAAAAGCTCAGAGTAGTCCGAAAAAAGTAGTTTTTACAGAAGGAGACAATATCAAAATTCTGAAAGCAGCTCAAATTTCCTACGAAGAAGGAATCGCCATTCCAGTGCTGCTAGGCAGAAAATCGAAAATCCTAGAGCTTATGGAAGAGTATGCAATTGAGCTTCCTGAGGTTGAAATTGTTGACCCAAAAGGTGATGAAGAAATTGAGCGTAGAGAGCTTTATGGGCAGTCCTTCTTTGAAATGAGAAAAAGAAAGGGCTTTACTGAATTTGAAGCCATTCAGATCATGAGAGAACGAAATTATTTCGGCTCTATGATGGTCAACGAGGGTGATGCTGACGCTATGATTACTGGTGTAACAAGAGGATATAGATCTTGTATCAAACCAGCTTTAAGCTCAGTCGGAATGCAAAAAGATGTCAAAGTTATTTCGGGTATGTATATCCTCAATACAAAGCGAGGTCCTTTATTTTTGGCTGATACTACGATCAACCTAAATCCAACAGCAGAAGAATTAGCTGAGATTACGGTTAATGTAGCGAAAACAATAAGGAAATTTCAGGTAAATCCGCGAATCGCGCTATTGAGCTACTCTAACTTCGGTTCTTCCCCTGGTGCAGATGCGGAAAAAATGGCTGAAGCTGTAAAGGTATTACATGAAAATCACCCCAATATTATTGTTGATGGTGAAGTCCAAGCCAACTTCGCGCTTGACTCAGATCTAATGAACGAAAAGTTTTCTTTCTCACAAATTGCCAATAGAGATGTGAACACACTGATATTTCCTAATCTATCGGCAGGCAATATTTCATATAAGCTGCTTCAAAATATGGTAGATGGAGATGCTGTAGGCCCCATTCTAATTGGCCTAAAAAAATCGATTCACATTCTACAGCTAGGCGCTAGTGTTCGAGAAATCACTAACATGGTTAAAATTGCTGTAATCGACGCAAAAAACAAATAATTATGATTGCTCAAATTCAAGGAAAATTAATTGAAAAAAATCCTACTGACCTAATAATAGATTGTAATGGAGTGGGATATGAAATCAAAATATCTCTAAATACATATAGCGCTCTTCCAGATGGTGAATTTATCCGAGTTCATACCAAGCTTATCGTAAGAGAGGATGCTCAGCTGCTTTATGGCTTTTACACAAAAGAAGAACGAGACATGTTCAACCTTCTTATAAGTGTTTCAGGTATAGGACCAAACACCGCAATGATTATGCTTTCTTCCCTTACACCTGCAGATGTAGCGCATGCTATCCAAAGTGATGATGTAGCCACAATACAGAGTGTCAAAGGAATTGGTGCAAAAACTGCACAGCGAGTAATTATTGATTTAAAAGGCAAGGTTTTGGCATTCGAATCAGACGTGGAAAATATTAATGGAACAAACAATACAAACAGATTTGACGCGTTAAATGCTTTAGTTTCTCTAGGGTTCGACAAAAAAGCTGCAGAAAAAACTTTAAACAAGTTGGATTCTGGAGCTAATTCTGTTGAAGAGCTCATAAAAGAAGCACTGAAGCTATTGTAAATTGAAAATTTGTAAAACATATGAGACGTCAGTAAAATGGGGCATTATGCTCTTATTTTACCTTTTGAGCTGGTCCTACTTTGCTCAGGGAGATACTATTCAGCTTCCATTTCCCATTTACAATCCACAAAACCCTTTTCAAGTAGAAACACAAAGCTTTGACTTGGGAGACCCATCTTCTCTAAATCAAAACATTTCATACGATCCCTTAACCGGAACGTATATTTTTTCTGAAACAATGGGAAATGGCCTAGACTATAGAAATCCATCATTTTTGACCTTAGATGAATATTTGGAGTTCAAAAGAGAAAAGTCCATGTCACAAGATTGGCTTGAAATCATCGAAGAAGAAACGGAAGAAAACAGAGCATTTGAGTTGCCGATCAAGATTGGGAGTAAGGCTTTTGAAAACTTTTTTGGTTCAGACCAAATAACCATAAAGCCACAAGGAAATATTGAACTTGCTTTGGGGGCAAATTCATCTAGGTATGATAACCCCCTGCTTCCATTGAGACAGCGCCGAGTTACACGTTTTGATTTTCAGCAAAACATCAACATGGATATTGTTGGACAAATTGGTACTAAGTTGAAAATTGGTGCAAAATACAATACCCAAGCCTCCTTTGATTTTGAAAATATTTCAACTCTAGAACATACAGGGGATGAAGATCAAATTCTTCAAAAAATTGCGCTAGGTAATGTTGCTTTAGACCTTCCTACCTCTCTTATTCAAGGTTCACAAACCTTATTTGGTGCGAAAACACAGCTTAAATTTGGTCGTGCCACAGTGGACCTAATTGCTGCCTCATCAAAAGGAAAAAGAAATGAAATCAATGTAAGTGGTAAAGCCCAAATTCAAGAATTCGAGCTTAGTGCCGACAATTATGAAGCAAATAGACACTACTTCCTGAACCTCTACCACCAGCAACATTATGATGAGGCTATGTCCACCTTGCCTGTAGTAAGCTCGACAATGTATATTACCAGAATCGAGGTCTGGGTGACAAACAGAAACAATAGCATTGAAAACACAAGAAACGTAATCTCATTTTCAGATCTCGGGGAAGCAAAGCTAGAGAATTGTCAAGGAAATCCAGGTGGGTATTCCGTAAATGAGATTCCACGTAACGAGGCTAATGATCTGTACAGCTGGGCTGCAAATCAACCAACAATAAGAGGATTTGCCAATTCAGTAGGTACGCTAAGTTCTCAATTTTCGAGTCCTGGCCCATTCGAGCAAGCCGTTGAATATGAAAAACTTGAAAATGCGAGAAGACTTGAAACAAGTGATTTTACCTATAATGCACTTCTCGGATATATTTCTTTGAATAGCCCTTTGAATAATGATGAGATTTTATCTGTGGCGTATGAGTACACTTATCGCGGAGAGACATATCAAGTGGGCGAGTTTTCAACAGATGGATCAACTGGTCAAGATGCACTTATTCTAAAATTACTAAAACCAACAATCACAAACCCCAACAACAAGATCTGGGACCTCATGATGAAAAATGTCTACTCGATTGGTGCTTATCAAGTGGATCAATTAGGGTTCAAGATCGACGTTCTATATAACAATCCTGAAACCTCTGTTGAGCTTCCTATTATCCCCCTAGATGGTGTTGATACAAAGCAGATTGTTACACTTATCGATATGGATAAAATAAACCAAAACAACCAGCCGTTTTCCGATGGTGTTTTTGATTTTGCACCATTCAACCAAATCCAAAACAAAATTGATAATGGAGGAACAATCAATAAAAAAAATGGACGTATCTTCTTTTCAACGGTCGAGCCATTTGGAAAGACGCTCGAGAGCAAACTAGTAGAGGCAGGTATTCCCGGTATTACTGTGGACAAAATTGCATTTCACGAGCTTTACGATTCAACGAAGACAGCAGCACAACAGATTCCAAGTAAAAATCGATTTGTGTTTAAAGGAGAATACCAATCCTCTATTACCTCTGATATACCGCTCAACGTAATGTCTGTTCCCGAAGGATCTGTTTCAGTAACGGCTGGAGGAATTAGACTTGTGGAGGGCGTTGACTACACAGTAGATTATGCTTTTGGCCGAGTGAAAATTTTAAATACAGGTATCCTAGAATCAAATACCCCAATAAAGATTTCCATAGAGAGTAACTCAGTATTTGGATTCCAAGCCAGATCGATGATTGGAGGCCGATACCAATATAGGTTTAGTGACCGTTTGAAATTAGGTGCGACCTGGGTAAGAATGATGGAACGACCAGTCACACAAAAGGTTGACTTTGGAAGTGAACCCTTTAAAAACAATGTGATTGGTGCGGATATCGCATTGCGGACAGACGTGCCTTTTTTAACAAAACTTGTTGACTTTCTTCCAGTCATCTCAACAAAGGAAATGTCCACTTTATCATTTACCGGAGAATTCGCGCATTTAATCCCTGGTCAACCCAAAGCAATTGAAAAAGAAGGAACCTCCTATATTGATGACTTTGAGGCAGCCCAGAGTGCAATTGACCTTAGAAACATCAATGCATGGCGACTCGCATCTATTCCTCAAGGGCAACCAGACCTATTTCCAGAAGCAACAAATAAAGATTTATCGGCAGGATTCAATCGAGCGAAAACCGCTTGGTATGTTATTGACCCCGTTCTCAATGGTGGAGGCACCTCACTTACTCCTCAGCATATTCTAGATAACGGTGGCGCAATTACGAGTGATAGTCGAATGAGGCTCGTAAATCAAAATGACATTTTCCCGCTGGTAGACATTCCTTACGGTGGAATTCAGAATATTCCAGTCTTGGATTTAGCCTACTATCCAAAGGAAAGAGGAATGTACAATTACGATACGACTAATACAGTAGATTCTATCGGCCAATTTGTCAACCCAGAAGAAAGATGGGGAGGAATTATGCGCGGCTTAACAACAAACGACTTTGAAGTTGCAAATATTGAATTCATCCAGTTTTGGGTATTAGACCCCTTTAATGAAGATGCAGAAGGAGTTGACACCAATGCTTTCCATAATGGTGGAGACATCTATTTCAATTTAGGTAATATCTCAGAAGATGTCCTTCCAGATTCAAGAAAGAGTTTTGAAAATGGCCTACCTCCACAAGGCGTTTCCGTCGATGACAATATTGATACTACAGATTGGGCACGTGTTTCAACACAACAAGTTGTTGTCAATGCCTTTGACAATGATCCTGCCTCGCGCCTTAACCAAGATGTCGGATTAGATGGATGGGACAACACTGAAGAAGCTATAGCTTTTCAAGATTACCTTTCTTGGGTAAATAACCATCCAACGATGACGCCCGGAACGAAAGACCAACTCATTGGAGATCCTTCGGGTGACAATTACAACTATTATTTGGATGATGATTTTGATAGCGCCGAATCAGATATTCTAGAGCGCTACAAGCAATTCAATGGAATGGAGGGCAACTCTCCAACAATAGAATATTCTACGTCTTTAAATTCAGCTGGATATCCCACTCAAGCAACAAATATGCCTGATATTGAAGATATTAACCAAGACAACAACCTCTCCGAAACAGAAAGTTACTTCCAATATAAAGTCAGCTTGCGAAGAAATGACATGCAGGAAGGCAGTAATTATATTACCAATAAACAGGTTTATACGAATGGAAATAAAACAGAAACCTGGTATCAATTCAAAGTACCAATTACAGACTATGAAAAACGAATTAATGGGATCCAGGATTTTAGATCGATTCGTTTCATGCGTATGTTCTTGAAAAACTTTGATGAGGAGGTTGTTGTTCGTTTTGCCAGATTAGAGCTCATAAGAGGGGAATGGAGAAGGTTTTTGGAAGATCTTACCCAACCGGGATTGAGTATTCAGCAAGACCCCAATTTAACGACATTCAATATAGGTGCAGTAAATATCCAAGAAAATGAACAACGACAACCAATTAACTACAGCGTTCCACCTGGAATTCAGCGAGAGGTGGACCCCTCGCAGCCTTATGCGAGACAGATGAATGAACAGTCGCTCGTTCTTGAAATATGTAACCTCCAGGATGGTGATGCTCGAGCTGCCTATAGAAATGTACAATTCGATGTACGTACCTATAAAAAACTTAAAATGTTTGTGCATGCGGAAGAAGTTGTACCCAATACTTTAGAAGACCATGAGCTCACCCTATTTGTGCGACTAGGAACTGACTTTGTCGACAATTACTATGAATATGAGCTACCTATGGATGTATCGGAATGGTATAACCATGGACCGGATGACGCATGGCCAGCAGCCAATGATATTGAAATTGTTTTCGATGACCTAATTGATCTGAAAAAAGAACGAAATGCAGTTGTTGAAGCGGGCGGAACAGGGATATCATATATCGTGGAATACTCCAAAACTGATCCGAAAAATAACGAACGAAGAATTAAAGTAAAAGGAAGTCCTAACCTACAGGGGTTAAGGACCATTATGATAGGAGTAAGAAACCCACTGAAAAATGACCCAAATAACATTTGGCAACCGGATGATGGAGAGGCGGAATGTGTAAATGTCTGGGTCAATGAAATGAGACTTACAGATTTTGTCAGCGAAGGAGGTTCTGCGGCAGTAGGTCAATTACAGCTAAAGCTTGCTGATTTTGCAAATATTAATGCTTCCGGTAATTATTCTGGAATCAATTGGGGAAGTGTCGATAGCCGGGTGCAAGACCGACAGAGAAATGAGCAAATTGGATTTGATTTAAATTCTACTTTTCAGCTTGGACAGTTTTTTGGTAAACAAGCACGTGTTTCATTGCCTTTCTTTTATGGATATTCCCTTGGATTGGTTAATCCAGAGTATGACCCATTTAATCCAGATATAAAACTTGCCGACTACGATGATGCGACACGTCGTCAAAGGATGAAGCTCGGTCAAGATTTCAATGAAAGAAAATCATTCAACTTTACCAATGTCAGAAAAGAAGCAAAAGCGGGGAGTAAAAATCACTTTTGGAGACTTTCTAATTGGGCTGCAAGCTATGCTTATGCGGAAAACCTGCAGAGAGACTTTAATACAAAAAAAGACCTGACAAAAACTTGGACAGGTGCCTTAAATTATAACTACACCTTTAAAGGTAAACCTTTTCAACCCTTCAAAAAATGGAAGCCCGTTCAGAAATCAAAATACCTGAAATTAATCAAAGACTTTAATTTGTTTTTGATGCCGAAAAACATGTCCTTCACCAATGACTATTCGAGAATCTATAATGAACGTCAGGTGAGAAATAACTTGGTTCCAGATTATGAGTTTGACCCTATCTTTTTAAAACGTTTTGATTGGAACAGAAAATATGAAATAGGATACGATATTACGCGAAACCTAAAAACAACATTTAGTGCGCGTAATCAATCAATTTTTGAGGAAGGGAATAATAGCGTGGACAGAAATGAAAACCCAGAAGGATACCAAGAATTTCTAGATACCATTCGTTCCCAAATGTCGACGTTAGGGAAGACAATGCAATACAACCAAAACTTTACGGTCAATTATAAAATTCCATTCAATAAATTTCCTTTAACGAATTGGATTAATGCCAATATAAAATATACGGGAGGCTATAATTGGTCGAGAGCTCCTTTGGGACAGAGTGATTTTGGAAATACGATTCAGAACAGCAGGAATATCAATATGACCACACAAGCCAACTTTGTAAACCTTTATAATAAGGTCCCATTCTTTAAAAAGATTTTGTCTGACGGAAGAAACTCAAGAGGAAGGTTAAATCCAAGGTCCGGTCCTGGAAGTAGAAATTCTGGTGGTACTGAGCAAAATACTCAACCCGAAGAGAATAAAAAATGGGAGTGGATTATTGTGGAAGACCTCGAACCTGATCAGCCACTTGATTCTATGAACAAAGAAGAATTAAAGGCATATAAGAAAAAGAACAGGGCACACAAGCGCAAAGTGCGTAAGGAAGAAAGGGCTAAACGCAAGGTGCCAAAAATCATTGGTTTTTTTGCAAGAATAATCATGACCGTAAGAAATATTTCTGGAACGTACGCCTTGAATGATGGTACGATATTACCCGGCTATGGCGAAGAATCAAGATTTCTAGGAATGAATAGCTCAACCTCACAACTGAGCGGATTTGTATTCGGACAGCAAGGTTATGACATCTTTGGGAGATCTAACGGCTATAGTATTTCAAATTTAGCAACAGAAAACGATTGGTTAATTCGAAATGAGAACCTTAATACACAATATGCCACAACGCACACTGCTAATCTTACGATGAGAGCGACACTTGAACCATTTAAAGATGTAAACATTGATCTGAACTTAAATAGAAATTATTCCGATAATTCAGGAGAGTTTTATAGATGGAACGAAAGTACTGCAGCATTTGAAGGACAAAGCCAATTTCAAACCTCTACCCTTACGTATTCAACAATTACTTGGGGTACCTCTTTTATTAAACAGGGAGCACAATACGAATCTAGTGTTTTTGATGCATTGCTTAATAATAGAACGGGAGTTTCTCAATTGATTGGAGGTCAAAATTCGAATTCCTCACTAACTAGTCCTGGGGGATATTATTCTGGATACTCGGGTAGTCAGCAGGACGTTGTTTTAGGATCTTTCATGACAGCGTTCAATAATTCGACAATCAATGATCGAAATATTGACCCTATGCAAAGCTTGCCTCTACCAAATTGGTCAGTGAACTACAGTGGCTTGACAAAGTACAAATGGACCAAGAAGTTTTTAAAATCATTTATCGTGAGACATGGATATAGCTCAACGGTATCTATAAACGGAATGCAAACCAATCTAAATTCAGAATCTGATACCCAAGGTCACCTAACAGCTTTAGATATTGACAACAACTACATTCCTGAAATGCAGATTCAAAATGTTGTCATCAGCGAACGCTTCTCACCTTTAATTGGAATTGATGCCAATTGGATCATCGGAAATCATACACTTCAAACGAGATTTGAGTACAAGAAAGACCGTCAAGCCACTTTGGCGCTTAGCAATAATCAGGTTACCGAATCATTATCTGAAGAAATTGTCATTGGAACTGCTGCACGCATTAAAGATGTT
>CESZ01097434.1_pt1 | contig 18956 bp, 32 predicted proteins | sample 531081 | NCBI WGS metagenome assembly CESZ01 (sample SAMEA2621260, study PRJEB7988) | marine metagenome | biome: marine biome (ENVO:00000447); feature: surface water layer (ENVO:00002042); material: "saline water (ENVO:00002010), including plankton (ENVO:xxxxxxxx)" | depth 5 m | reverse complement strand
GGCAGCGAGATTGACATGCTGTAACAAGCATGTGCCTCGTGAGGGCAAGTAAACCTCAAGACAGACGTTTGAGTAGATTCGTTGGTCATTTTGGTATTTAATTTTGTTGAGCCAGATGTCACCAGACTTGATACCCTCTAACAATTCTTTTTTGTAAGGGGTGTCCTTCCACATCTGCGGTGTAAGGTCAACACATCTCTTTACCCAAGGTAGTTCACTTCTTGGAGTGGTGATGTATTCTAGTATGTCAGCATGGTCTAGATCTAAATGAAGAACACATGCTCCATTTTTATAGACTCCACCTCTACGTATAGTTTCGTTGAGTGCAGAGTATACTTTACCAAATGATACAGGGCCACTAGCTACGAGTCCTTTATCATTGGTGTGACCGTTAGGTCTAATCTTAGAGAGGTGTACTGCAACACCTGCTCCGTATCTTAATGCGTGACTGACAAAACGCCAGCTTGCTTCTATTCCGTTATCACCCTCGATGCTATCTTCTACTACAAATACTGTGCAGCTGACAGGCAAGCGTCCTTCTGGATTCTTTATCCAGTTATCTATTCTGCCAGTTCTAGCTACCAAAGGGTGTGGAAACAAATCGTTTAACATGTTTAAGGATTCCAAAGAATGGGTTGGTTACGGTCATGGTCATAGTTTTCATTACGTAAGATCTTGGCTAGTCGTGCGTTGAGCAAAGCATCATCATCCGATAATCCTCTATCTCTGTAGGCTTTACACACTGCCTCCCACTGGTTTTCGTTTTTGTCCAGTAATTCTGTAGCTCTCTTGACTCCTATTCCAGGGCAACCAGAGTACCCATCAGTAGGGTCTCCGCTTAGGCTCTGTACTAGATGCCATCTGTCACCTTCTTCTTCTGTAATTTCTACAACATCATCAGTCAAGTTCCATAGAACAGAGGGTATCTGTCTCATGTCTTTGTCTGGACTGACAATTATATTGTTAGGGTTTGCATGGCGTGTAGCCTCGATGCCAATGGTGTCATCTGCTTCTAACCCTTCAATCAACTTGAAGTTGTGATTTTCTCTACAATAATTTACTAAACGCTTATAGCCAAGGGGCTTACGTTTCATTCTATGTCCCTTATAATCGGGATAAATTTTCTTTCTAAAATTTTCAGTGCTTGAGAAGTATAGTATGAAGTCATCGTCCATCATAGCTTTTGTCACTTTATGTAATTCATTATGAAATACCCGTAGGACTTCACTGAATTGTGACTGAGCAATAATAACATCCTCTCCAAAGTCTATACCAATCTCACAAGCTTGTGCAGCTTTGTAAGCTAGGAAATCAGAGTCAATTAATAGCATTAGTGTACCTCAGCCCAGTTGTCACCGACTTGTGCGTCAGCTTCTATGGGCAGTCGTATGTTGTAATACTCACCAGCCTGTAATGCAGATAATTTACAAACCTCAGCTACGTCATAAGCAACGAGGTGTGGAGCACCCAATACTTGTTCATCATGTACAAACGCATAGCGTTCATGATTAAAGCAACTCATCCGTAGGTTGTGGTCTGTTAGTAACAGCCATCGCTTTGCGACAACTGCTGCTGATCCTTGTAAGAGACAATTTAACGCCTTGTGTTCTTTGTCCACAATGATTTGGCGTTTGTCGATAGCACGAATACTACCTCCCTCAGCAACTCTGCGAGTATCTTTGACAAGATCTTCCAAGCCTGGAATAGCATCCATATAAGCTCGCCTAATTTCTGCCCCCTTCTTCTTCGCTTTGTCGATGGGGAGCATATTGTCATAAGATAATCCAAGTTTCTGGTCACCCCCTCCATACAAGAAACAATAAGTAATTGTCTTGACTTGTCTGCGAGAGATTCCAATTTTTTCTGCATTGACTTGGTGAATGTCTTGTTCTAATAAGATCTTTGCATACCTACCGCCATCATATCTGGCTAAATAGTGAGCAAATAATCTTAATTCTATCCCAGCAAGGTCGCTATCGACTAGCTTCCAGTTTGGGTTGGTGATAAATAGTTCACGGCAATCCTTGTCCGAACTTACCTGTGCAAGGTTCGGGTGTGAATGTGCCATTCGATGTGTCACCGCACCGATAAAGCAAGAGTGGTGAAGTCTGCCATCCTTGACTAGCTTCAACCAAGCATTGGTTCCTTGGGATAACATTCCTAACTTCTTCTGAATGACCAGAATATTTAGAAATACCAACGCCTCTTCTGTTCCTATCTCTTTGAGAACTGTCTCATCAATGACTGCTTTACCAGTCGGTGTGAGTTTGGTAGGTGTCCAGTCTTGAAAAGTCTTGAACCACCAAGCAATATGTTCTCTACTGCTAGGATTAAAGTCCTTTAACCTTTGCATTTCTGCTCCAGCAAAGTAACCTTGTTTCTTGTTGTCTCGCTTTGGAGTAAACAAGTTGTGTGGAACGTAGTGGCAGATGTTCTCAGCCTTTTTCTTGAGTTTCTCCAGCTCGGTTAGTAGCTGGTTCTCTAGTTCCTGTGCCTTTGTAACATCAAATGGCCAGCCTGTAGTCTTTTGTTGACTCATGAGCTGTGCTATCTGGTGTTCTAGGACAACGCTTTGAGCGATTTTTGGAAATGTGTCCATAGTTTAGTTAAGATAGCAACGTCTTGTCTGCAGTAATCCTGCATTTCTTGTGACCAATCCGTCCAGTCAGTTGTTTTACCAAAGTCATCTTTGTAACATTGTAGTCTGTAGCCATAGGCTTCCAAACTATGTGACCCATACAAACGTGCGGGCATCATATGCCACTTGCGTCTAAGGTCTATGTCCAAGAGATTTGGATGAAAGAACCTACTCAGTATGAGTGTGTCCCAATGTTTTGCTTTACCCTCCCAAAAGGGAAAGTGTTTTTTAATTTCAGGTACGTCAAACATAATACCATTGTGTGAAATGATATTGTCAGCAGTTTCGAGATCGCATACTGCATTGACTACACTGTAATTTTTACTAGCTTGATCGTTGTACTCCATTACTTTACCTGTGTCTATGTCTTGAGTGACAACACAATGTATGTAAGTAGAGTCAATACCATTTGTTTCTATATCGAAAGCTAGATTAACCGAAGTCTGTGCTTGGGTTGAAGTCGGGCGTAACTTCATTTTCTTCAAAGGTGCATGTGTCTAGGTGGTAAGTTAATTCGTTGGCGACACCAACTTCCCCAGAATGACGATTCTTGAGGACTCTAACAGTTGTAGTATCTCGTTTGCTTGGATCCTGTTGATCCCGTTCAAGGGCAATAACTGTGTCAGACAGCTGTGCAATCGCAGCAGATCCTCGCAGTTGTCCAAGAGTAATACGGGCTCCTTCCTCATGGTTTTGGTCTGATTGTGTACGTCTGAGGTGCGATACTAGAAACAAAACAATGCCAGTGCGTTCAACAAGTGAGCGTAACTTGGTCATTGTTACGTCTATCATACGCCTCTCGTCTCCATCCAATCCACTCAATAAAATACTGAGGTGATCGAGGAATATAACACGACACTCCAATCCACAGGCAAGGTATTCGATGCGTGAATAGATCGTATCAGGGTCATAGCTGCCAAAGCCATCGAAGAGAAAAAGATTCCAATTAGCAATAGTACTGTTGTAGGCGTATTCGAGTTCTGTTCGTTCATATTCTCCAAGGTGATAAGATCTTCCTAGTGAGGCAGACATCAATCCGAGGGCTGTCCTACGGTTAGATTCTTCAAGTGCCAAGTAACCGACCCGTTCTTCTCTTTGTAAAAGATGACTTGCAAGACTCCTACAGAAGCTTGATTTTCCTGTACCAGATCCTGCAGTAATGGTGACAAGTTCTCCGTACCGAATACCGTGCAGCTTTGATTGAAGTCCTTGAAATGGGTAGTCATGGTCAGCGGGGGGTGTAGGTGTAGTGATTAATTCAAGCAAAGTTTTGGCATCAACGATACCATCTGGTCTGTACGTCTTGGCATCCCAGATTGCTCGTCTGATTGCCTCAGAATCACCAGCTTGCAGTGCGTCAGAAGCATCTTTATACTTCTCAAGCCTTGCAATCTTTGCTTTTCCAGGTGGTAGTAGCTCCGCACATTCTTGTGCTGCCTGTCTACCAGCCTCGTCATTATCAAAGAATAAAACAACCTCATCATAACTTTGAAGGAGGTCTAGAACCCTTTGTAGTGACTTCTTAGCAGCCTTTGCACCATTTGGTATGGATACATGAGGCCATTTAGGTTGTGCTTCCCATCCAGAGGCTGCATCGAGCTCTCCTTCATATATAGTAAGCCTTGTACCTTTATCTGGGAATAAATTTTGCCCAAAAAGTTGAGAGTCGGTATTATTACCCTCCATCCAGAAGTCTTTGTCTTTTGTTTTGACTTTTGCTGCACAAACTTGACCGTGTTTGTCAAAATAGTGCATACGGAGTGTTTCTCCGTCCTTATGGATGCGATATTTACGGCATGTCTCTTCTGACAAGCCTCGTTTTCCTAATTTAACAGGATTACCTTTAAGCATTGCGGTCTTTTTTTGTTTGCCACTATCGTCACATGGCTGCCCGCTATCAAAGTGGTTACATACAAAACAATAAGTATGTCCATCAGAATATACGGAATTACCGTCTGACGAACCACAGCTAGGACAGCTGGTGTGATATAGGAATGATGATTCATCTGAGCCAGTCAACTGGGATTGCATAATAAGCACACCAAGGAAAGCCGTTCTTCTCTGCCCACATGGAGTAGGTAGTTTTAGAACGCTTGTTTATTTTATTGTGAGGAGATTGAAAGATGATACGAATATCAAGGTCTGGATTTGCTGCTTTTACAGCTTTCATCTTGCGTCTTTGCTCTGGAGGAAAGTAACCTTTAGTTTCCAAGTAAATATCCCCAACTTTAAAATCAGGGATATACTTAGCTTCTATTGTGTATGTCAGCTTTTCGCCCTCATACTCGTATGGTACTTTCATCGAGTCAAGCAAGTCAGCAACCTGCTCTTCCAAATGACTACGCATTAGAAGTCATCCTCTTCAACGGAGCATGGAGCTGCGTTAACGTTTGGCTCTTCGACCTTAAAGCCATTTGTCTTACCAAATAGTTCTGATGCTTGGTCAGCTGACATGTCACCATTATCAACTACACCAGCTCCGCTGTTAAGACTAACAATTTGAACTGCTTTTAGTTTTAATGATGTACCAATGTCACCGCTTGGTAGTACGTATGGTTTTTGGAAGAAAGCTAACTTAACTTTACTACCGCTGTAGACTGGTGTGTCTGTGTCTTTGATCTGTGTTCCTTCTGTATCAACAACGACAGGTATAATCTTGTCGCCATCTCTCCAGCTAAAACGTAGATGGTATGCTCCTTTCTGATTGTCTATCTCTTCCCAAGGCTCTGGCTTGACAGTAACCCTCTTTGGGTTCTTTGCCTTGCTCTTAGCCCATTCAAGTGCTGATAGACGCTCTTCTTCGAGTTTTGATATAAGTGACTCGTCAACAAGAGCTGATAACTTGTAGCCCCACTCACCTGGTTTTAGGATAGCTTGGAAGCCATCAAGTGTTACAGGATCTGGAGTTACGTAGGTGGTTGCCATAATTAACAGAAAAAATAGGTGGAATTTGAAACAACTTTGGGATCTAATGTCCCAACGATGGGTGGTGGTTCTGAGGCGTTGATAGTCTCTGCAAATTTAGAGAGCCAACATTCTTCGGAAAAGATATTGGTGTAGGTTTCTCGCACAAGTGCATTGAGTGTTCCCATGTCTCCTGCTCTGCAAAGAACAGAGTCATGTATGACTGTGAATGGTTCATCGAACTTTGTGAATGATCTGTGAAGGATCGAAGCATCGAATGAGTGAATGTAATTTGGGGCAGTGCTTGACTTATGCTTGTTAGGGCTAGGTGATGTTTTACCAGTAGGTAATCTTACTCTAGTTCTACCCAACAACTGCAGCTCCATCTGTTCTGTTTCGATGTCATCTCTTCTTTGATTGACAACAAAGCCAGATGGTGTGACCCATTCAACTTCAGTAGCACCATTTCTGATGTACTGTCCGACATGTTTCTTTATCCAACGCATAACTTGCATAGGCCCTGGAACTATAGCGTCCATGCTGTTGTAGACAGCGTTTACGACCTGTGTGAGCTCGTCCTTTGTGGGGTCGATACCCTCTTCAAGTAATGCTTCACGTATGTACTTACGACTACTATCTTTAGTAGCATTGTAGGGAATAGTCATCACTGTGCGTTTGCACACAGCTCTATTCATCCAACGGTGCATGTATGTAGGTAAGAACTCTTTAGCTTGTTCAGCCACCGCTTTGTAAGCGTCACTAGGTTTGTTACTAGGTACGACATTTACAAGTTCTGCTGTACTTTTATCTCTAGCTAGACCAGCAAGGATCTGTAGACCAGAGCATGTTGCATCAACTGCAACCATAAGACCAGTTGTTTTCTTGTCTTTAGCTATACAGCAGTGGTAGTATTCATGACATGAAGCCATAAATTGCCAAGGCTCGTCAACTTCTTCCCACAAAGGTAAGTAACCTTCTGGGTCGGTAGCGACCTTGGTAATGAGATCAGTATTCTCAGACACCCATTGATGTCTGTCCTCTAGCGTTGCTTTATCCAATCCGTAGGTTGTAGCTACTTGGAAAGATAACCAGAGTTCTGCCTCATCTGTCACACTAGCCTCATCAGCAAACCTTAGTAACGCTTTACCAAAGTCTGTATCTTGAGGAGTCAAGAAGGCTGGTATAGGATATGCTCTACCTCTGTAGTCGAAAGACCAACATAAATAAAAGACATCATCCTTAAACTTCTCAGCAGCTTCTAACTGTGTGCGTGTTCTGACTGATCGTTTGAAATTGATACGGTCAGCATTGTGAGCTTCAGCCATAGCTCGTCTCCAAGCTAGGTTGCTCTCCTGATTTTCGTCTGCATCTACAGGACGAGGTAACTTCGTGCTAGGTGATATAGGTATAAATTTACCTATAACTCTACCTCTCAACCTCATCTTATCTGCTATGTGCAGTACGTGCTGGTTGACACAGTACTTCACCCGCTGTAACTTGTTTAAGAAGTTCATCGGTGTTTCTCCGTGTATTATGAGGGGGTTACCCTTTCTGGTCAAATCATGACCTTTCATCATGCTGTTGGTAAGGTATCCTCCATAAATAATTTGTCCATTGTCATAGCCCCAATCGTCTGGTACAACTAGCATTGGCCAAGGTATGCCAGCAAATAACTCAGCTGATTTAATAAGTTCCGCTCTCTTCTCGTTGAAGAGGTCGGTGGGTACGACTCTGTACTCATACTTCTTGCGGTGTGTCTTACGTTTGTTGATGGTAAACCATTGGGTGGATTCCATTACAACTTGTAGTGCCCACCTGCCAAGAGATGTCTTTGTTTTAAGATTCCAGGGAGACCATTTGATGTTGCGTTGTCCAAATTTTTGACTAGCAATAATCTCCTTTTGTTTTGTACCACAGGCATCATGAAAGTATTTCTCGCTGATGTAGTGCATCAAAGCGGGATACTCTTTCTTGTACCATCTGAACTTGCACTCTGATTCAAGTGCCGATCCAATGGCAACCATTGTGGGAGTGATGAGGTTAGCTCCTCGTAGTGTACTAAATACTCTGTCAAATGTGACTTTGAGTATGATAGTTGAGATTGCTAGTGGTTCAAGGGTGTCAAGGTGCTCGGCAATTTCTTTATAGAACTTACCAGCTTGACCTTTGTTGAGCTTACAAAACGTAGTCTCAACGGTAGCCATCAGATATGGTAAAGCCTCTCTGATTGATGACACCCCATAAACGCTTGCGGAAGCGTAGGATTTCTCCTCTAATTTCTGCATGGAGTCGTGAAGCCTTTGCCTCCCACAGCTGATCGCTTCTTGTTCCAGCAGAAACTGTCGATGTAGGTTTGTATGCGTCACCATAAGCTAAGAAAAGGGAGTATTCGTAATCATCGAGGTGGTCGATTTGTCTTTGTGTGAGGTTAGATGTCATAGGATTTACATTGTTGTTCATAGGGAAATACTTTACAGTACTCCTCCATACTATTAAAGCAAGTCCAATTTGGCAAGTAGAAACCTAGCTCATACTCTGGGTTCCGTTTGGTGATGAGCTTGCCCTGAGAGGCAAGGATAACCAGCAAGTTGTCAATGATAGGAGGGCCACATGGGTCAATCTCTAGCATTACCTCGCCAGTATCATCGTTGATGTAGTAACCGAGTCTGTCAAGGATCTCGGATAAGTCACATGGGTTCATGGGATGTCGGTTTGGGTGTCGAGTACAGCGTTACTGGTCATGACGATGTAGTCATCATCATTCATAAGTAAGGTTTTCATGAAGCGTTTGGCAGCATTTGCTTGGCGGTATGCTCGCTCTTGTATCTGTCCGTCCTGCTTTACAGCTCGAACTACACATACATAGGATGCGGGCAAATTCCAGGTGATAGCTGCCTCGTGCCCCATATCGAAGGTCACTTGCGTCAACTCATCGGTGGCGTTCCATTTGTTGAGTTCAGCAATTCTGTTGTCAAACTTTCTTTTGTTTCTATCCATAATGAGGTTGGGCGTATGTTTTGTGTGGCTTTGGCTAATAGTAGAAAGACAGAGAGTACAATCCATAAACCGAATAGCCACCATAGTGCCTCGATGATGTCATCTTTATGAAACATCAAACGAGCTCGTCATCAAATCGCTTCATGGCAATCTCGACTTGCTTCTCCTCATCGTAGTAAGGGAAAGCAGCCTTGACCTCCTCGAAGATAGATTCTAGGCGTTCTTGTGCGTGTGGTGTACTCATACATCATCCTCCTCATGATCGTCCCAAGCTGCATTTTCAAAGAACTCTCTGATTGTCATGTCAGGGTCATCGGTTAGAGCATCAACAAAGTAACCACCCCATGTCCTTGTACAGTACTGGTTGTGGTAGTAGTCAAGTACACTGTCTACATTTCTTGAGAATACCTCAGCTGCATGCTTGCGGTTGTCAGCATAACACTGTGCTACTGTACGAGCGTCCTCACATGTATGCTCTGGAGGTAGTGAACTGAAGTCTATCAATTTAAGTCCTCCTCTTGGTTTAGGTTGCGTAGGTTGTGTGCCTCAACGATGAACTTGTCACCGTCTCTTGGAGTTTGCATAAGACGTTTAAGTCTAACCATTACAGTGTCCTCGGAGTCAAACACTCCGCAGATTGTATCATCTGAGTAGATTGAACAGCGTGTAACTGTGTATACAATCGGGTCATCAGTGCAGTCAAAGGTTTTGATGTACTGCTGTTCGTTTCTTGGTTTGAGGTTGATAATGTCAGCCATGTGATTGGAGCCAGTTAAGTGAACGTTGCATTGTGGATGGGTCATCATTAAACTTACCAAAGGCTACGTTACATGAGTCGCAAATGTAACCTCTGAACTGGTCAGTCTTATGATCGTGGTCAAGAACCCAGTTAGCAGTATGCCTACCGCATGCTGGGCAGTCGCCTGGGGCAGGTATGGGATGCTGCCGTCTCAGTCTACGTCTGACCGTTGCTTGTTTGTTGGAGCAATGTTTGCAAGTATTCTTACGACCTGCTCCCACAGTGCTAAAGAGTGGGAAGTCTGTGAGTAGTTTGATTTCTCCACACTCTTTGCATTGTTTAGCCTGTCCTGATTTGTAGGCTTGATAAATCTCATTGTCAATTAACTTCATAGTAATTGGTGTAGATCACGGAGTCTGCAATGTGGTCGAGCCCAGCATTGGAGAGTGCAGTGTAGATGTCGTCATTTTCGTCAAACTCTACTGCGATAGTGGAATTGCCTGTAGGCGTATAGTTGTAGCCAGCCTCCATAAGAGAGGAGGCTACACTGCGATCAAAAGTAACAGTCATGGTTGGCATTAGATAGTAGGTAGTACAGGTTCTTGCACAAGTCTTACCTTGGCAAGTTTTTGTTTGTAGAAAGATGTTGGTGTAATCTCTCTGCACTTGACACCTTTTGCTTTGCAGTTGGCGTTAACCCAAAAGCCAAGGCTCATGTTAGGTTGTGCAAGTAAGTTGGTAATAGCTCTGCGAGACACATTGTTGTACTCGTAGCGTGTACCAGTCAAGAACTCAACGATGGCTGTGCCTGTGAGTGGTGATACGTCAATGGATTTGACGCAAGTAGAAGTACGTGACTTTGGTTGCATGATGTAATGTGGTAAACAACAGAGGGTGAGACCCTCATCCAACATATTAGCTATGCTGGAGGAGAGTGTCAAGTTGTTTGATACGATTGAGTGGAATTGTTGCGGTTTGCGGACATATGGTATTGCCTAGACATTTAAGTCTGTCCACCCTACGGGATAGCCCATCATCTCCTCTACGAAGCATGGGTTGAGATGCGTAGGTACGCCATTCGGGACTGAGTCGGATTCTTGTATCACTCCAGTTAAGTAGCCCTGCTTTGCCCACCTCAAGCTGCTGGGTGACCCCTTGACCCCTATGCCTTTCCACTCGCTGGCTCTGGGTGTCGGTAATAGCGTCAACTTGTCTTGTATGTTGAGGCTGTGACTCGTACCATTTGACGACAGTCTCCGTCCGTTGGGAGTCAATGTTGCGTTTGGATGTGCGATAGTATCTTGGGTCGTTGGCGTAGGCAATAATCCAGATGCGTTTGCGGAGGTGACAGGCTCCCACGTCTGCAGCTGATATAATGCCCCACTCAGCATTGTACCCGCTTTTGGCAATTTCCAGGAGGATTTGCTGGAAGGTTTGCCCTTTGCCGTGACTGATGGTATTTGCAACGTTTTCAAAGAGGATGAACTTAGGTCTAACACGCCTAGCAATCTGCATAACCCTATAGAACAGGCTACTGCGTGTGCCTTCTCGAAGTCCTGCCTGTTTGCCCGCTGAGGATAAGTCTTGGCATGGAAATCCAGCTGTGATGAGGTCGAACTCACCGAATTTGAATGATGTGTCGAATGTGTTGATGTCATCGTGAATAGGGACGAATGGAAAGTTTTTGCGTAGCACTTGTTGACAGTATGCGTTGTTCTCAACGAACTGTGTAGTGGTGAAGCCACCTAGCAAATGCCCTGCGTAGGTGAACCCGCCAATGCCAGCGAATAGATCTAGTACGTTCATGCGTGTGGATGTTTGGGGCGTAGCTTTTTCATCTCGATGTAAGCCATCTTTTGATAGAATAGCTGTCTGCGTTTGGCTTCTTCAGGGGAGAGCTGTTGCATAGCTTGTGTCTCTTTGAGTGTGGGACGTTTACGGTTCATGGCGATTCCTCCGCATTTCTAGGTACATGATACAGTCACGGATTTCTGGTGGGAGTTCGTGCCAGTCCAGTTTGCGTGTTGAAGTACCATCTGTCTGTGATGGTTGGGAGTGGTTGGTAGTTTCTGTCATGGAGGTCGGTTAGTACTTGCATTACAGCTGCATCTGATAGAGCAGCTTTGTTAATCTTAACGTGCCCGTCAAGTAGTGGCATGAGTGTGAGCTGTTTACAATCCATAGGTCTCAGTAACGAGTTTGTCATGGATGCGGTTGAAGGCAGCCTTGTCTTGATGGTTGGATAGTGTTGTTATCCAGCGTGAGCGGATGCACCACCGCATAGCACGATCAAGAATCTGTTTCTCTTTGGGTGTGAGTGTGTGTTTAGACATTGTGTATCCTCTTGTGGGTGACCCATGTGATGGCTTGGATGTCGGCTGCGGAGTAAGAGGCGTGTAGCTCTTCGTTGATGAAGGCACAAGCGTCTCGGTAATCTTGCTTGATGGTTGTACGTATCTTGCCTGTAAGGTTGGGCACGTCCTTGAGTGTGACTCGTTGACCGAGCCATACGGAGTATGCGTGACCGTCAATACATACATCGTCAAGCTTGGGGTTGGTGATGCAGTTGAAGAACTCTATGGTTTTGACACCCTTGAGTATCTGGGTTATCTCTTGCCACTCTTCCATTGGTGGGTCGAAGCGGTGGAGTATATCCCATGCCTTGGTTTTCTGTCCAAGGTAGGTACACACTTTGATGATAGGGTGCTTGGGATGTAGCACCTCGTCACGGGTAGCACCAGCCTTGAACACTTTGATGAGAGCTTCAGCGTCTACGATGTTACGTTCCCAGCGATTGCTAGGGGATAGTGCAGCGATGACACCTGCAGCTGTTTCGGTGGGTATGCGGTACTTACCAGCGAGACGCACAGCGATCTTGTAAGCTGAGGGGTACCAGTCCGTACCGAGTTGTACCTCTTGAGACGTGGCGAGTGTGAATCTTGCAACAATCTCACGGGCATTGTGTGATAGTTGTGAATAAGTCACGGCGATGGTGGTGTTGTGGTGTGCGGTATGTTGGAATTGAACCAACGCTATATGCAAATTGTACTGGTGAGGTTAGGGAAGTAAATGAGTAATAATACTCAACTTCTAGACGTTAGTAATCGGTGTGAGTGATAGTGGACGACCTACCGCATGAAAGCTTAGTTGATAGATACACATTGCGAAGTGTTCCCACTTGCAAGGTCAGTTGGCTGACATAGTACCAACTAAGCTAGTAAATAATCTAGCGTAACTCGGATATTCCCACATTGTCCCTCTCTCAAGCTGCCCCCGTAAGGGCGACACCTGGAATTAAGCCGAAGCGAGGTGAAGCTGCCAGTCGCAAGTGACGTATGCCCGTAGCCTATTGTCCGTGTAACTAATCTGGTTGAGCTGTATTCTATCTTACAAGGATAGCACCCAATGTTTGGTTTTGTTTTAAGTTGATCCTCAATTCATACCTTTATTATAATAGATTTGAATTTACTTGTCAACTTTAAGTTAACATTTAGTAATAATTAGATCATAGGCAAAAATTAAAAATTGAATTAATTTATTTATATACTTATAATAGCATTGTCTAATAGTCTTGTCAACCTTTACCTGATGAAGTCAGCAAACAAACACATTTGACAATTCTTATAGGCATTTTTAAAATTAGGCAGCAGGTGATAGTGGCGACCCTTTTTGGCGAAAGAAAAGTAGTACATATGTATTGTATAAAATGTTACAAATTTACATTAAGTAACAATAGTACATTTGTACTGTAACAAATTATACATAAGCTGCCCTGATCGAATAGCCTCGACCTATAAGCAAATCTTATAGTACATATTTACTACTAAGCACATATTTTAAAAATTGTCAACCCATAAGCAAAACTAATAAGTAATATCTATATATTTAATATAACATATTCCACATTTAGTGCAAGTTTATGTTATAGGACGCTAACAGATGCCACCTGATGCAGCTGAATAGTACAAATGTACTACTCCCCGCAATTTCACCTGGAAGTAGTACAAACGTACTAGCCAAATTCTTACCACACTTTGCGGGGTATGTCAATAGGTATATATACTCATTGCGATAGTGGTAGTACAAATGTACTAGCCCCGCACGTACCAAAAAAATGTCCAGCTGTCAATACGGTTAACCGATAAGTATAAATACCTATTAAGGAACGGTATAGGGGGTATACCAAAATGGCGGGGGCGTATATATCCCCACGAACAATTTTACCAAAATTTAAGACCCCCTTACTTCTTCCATATCCTGTTGAGATGCTGTCTTTGCAACTCAGTTCTTATTTGAGCTAAGGTCTTAAGAGGCCAACGGTTAATTTTTAGTGCTAATCTAAATCTTTTATACCATCTACTCTTCTTAATCTTACCCCACAACTGCTGTATCGTCATGGTCGTACTGTACGTAGGTGCTATAGAGTTAGTAGTAGGTGGTTAATAGTAGCACGAGCGGGTAACTCGTGTAGTAGAGGGAGAGTGACGAAGTCATCTTTCCCTCTTGACCGCTGTTTCCACCCACGAGGAGCACCACTTCCCCGTGTATTATGAGGGGGTTACGCTACATCCAAGTCATATCATCGCCTCTAGCCAATCCTCTAGCTTCTTTACGTTGGTCTAAATCCAACCCCAACACCATATGGTTAGCTTCAGCTTGAGGATCATCCATCCATGCTTCTAGATGGTCTAACCACTCTTCTCTACGTCTGTCTTTTATCTGTTGTTGAGCGGAGATTGCGAGGGCATCTGTAAACCATTTAACGCCCTGGGCAAGGGAGTCAATTCTGTCATCGTGTCTAACAGCCCCTCGTTCTCTGCACATTCTGCTGATTTGGTAAGCAAGCATATATTGGAATCTATTTTCAGTCGCCTCATTTTCATTAGACGCATAATCCCATTTAATGACGGAAGGATCAATAACAAGCCTATGCTGGTTAAAGACAGGCTCAAGACTACTAATAATACGATCTTCTTTCTTAACATTTGCTCTAGTCTCCTCTATGTTGATGTTTGTCTTTGTCGTCTGACAATGTTTTCTAAATAGCTCTGATACAATACCATCGCCAAAGTTGCTCTCGATGAGCAGCGTACTCGCACCATATTTACGGCATCTCCTTAATATTTCTAATAATGTACGGTCACTGTAACCGTCTCTAGTGGCATATATTTCATGTAGATATATAAAACCATTTAACTGTGATAAGAAGCATGCTACAGTCTCGTCTGAGCCCCTTCCAGAGGGGTCTACCGAGCATATAGTCTCTGTATACTCAACCCAATCTCCTTGTACTTGCATTGGACTGTACCAATAGTCTCCTGGGAGCCCCGCACAAGGTAAATCTTTGACTATGTTGTCTGGACTAGAACACCAAATGATGTTTTCGGGTGCATGAGTGGGGTTTACGGGTGTAATTATAAGGTCTGCAAACTTTAATGGGAACTTTTCTGCATCAGACAGTGTAGTGTCTAACATAAACTGCAACATAAAGTTGCTACGTCCCATAGATGCTTCTCTATCTAGTAAATCTTCTTCTTTAAATCTTGTATCTGTAGGCTGCCAAGCCATGTCTTTCTTTTCGAGATCCTCAACTAGCTGTGGGGCTAATAACCCGTCATACATAGCAAGTTTGCGGGGGTATCTAGCTGGCCATACAAAAGGTCTATAGCTACGTTCTCTTAGCTTATTATAGACGGTGAATGTCGTTTGAGGAGTCCCAAGAAACATAATACGAGAGTCACGTTTAGGAGTAAGAATAGACTCACATTCAGTAACAAGTTGTAAAAGTTTTTCACGTTGTAGCTCCGTCATACTGTTGTTAGGTACTTCGACATCATCGAGTACCATAAGGTCAGCTCTTGATCCTGTAAGCTGTCCTGTTATACCCACAGACTTAACTGAGGGTGCTTGGTGTGGTGCAGCTGGCCCAACATCAAAAGATATACGTGACCAACGCTGGTCATCGTTCTTCGGTTTTAATTGTGATAGCCAAGGTACTTCTAATATTAGTCTTTGGCAGAAGATGGAGAAACTGTCTGCTCTGTCTTTACTTGCGGAGACCACCATAATTTTCTTATTAGGGTCATTGAAAAGAGTCCAAAGAACAAATGCAGCAGTAATCCAAGACTTGCCAACGCCACGAAACGCTTGGATTTGTAATCTTTTAGGGCCATGTTGTAAATACTCAGCGATACATAGTTGTGCTCTAGTAGGAGCGGGTAGGTTTAAGTGTGTCCAAACAGCGGTAAGAAAATACCTAAAATCTTTTTGGAGTTGTTCTTCTATTGTCATGGGCTAGTTGTTTCAGATGCTGACGTAGGATTTACGTTTATAGTTTCTCCAAATGGATTGTACAATTTTTGATTGTCATTCATAAACTGTATCTCCGCTTCACGTCTATTCATAAGCCCTGGCATAACTTGCATATTCTCACCTCTAATAAACTGACGCATCCAATACTGTATATCCTGCATGTTGCCACTGTCTAGGGCTGCACGTATATTAGGATTTACAGGGTCATCAAATACATTCATACCGTTGTTAAAAGCAAAGGATATAATACCTACTTGCTCTCTCATAGACATTTCATTATATGTAGGGTACTTCTTAAGAAAGTTATGTATCATTTGAGTCTTTTGCCTCAATAATGGTTTTGCTTCCTCCTTAGTCATGGTTTCACCCATTTGTACTCTAGTCTGCTCATCACCATAAAATTCAAAACCATAACCAATAGTAGGGTTACCTAAAGTGCCATCTTTCTGTTCTATTTGGTAAGCATTTTCTCTAAATTTTTCATGTTCCATCAAGAAATCGTCAACTGCATTTAGCAACGCCTCATCATTAGATGTCACATTCGGGTTCGGTGTCTCTGTCATAGTTAATACTCATATCGTTTAATCCTTCTACTTCAGAAGGTATGATTTTTACACTAGGCTCATCACGCCATTCTTCACAAAAATCACATAGTTTGTTATACTCTTTAACAGCATCGTCAACAGCTTTTTTAGCTTTGTATTCTATGTATTTAGGTTCTATCCATAGCAGAAACCACACCATAGCCCAACGTAAGGGCTTAGGTGTAGTATATGCAATGTCTTTGAGTTCCTGTAATAATAATTTATTTGGGTTAAATAGTTTGTTCACTAATCCAATTTAATATTAGGTTTTCTCTTAATGGGTTTGGTGGGAAGTTATCCCTAAACCAAACTAACCAGTTCATACTTCCTTTTTCTTGATTACATCGTCTACACGCAGGTACGCAGTTTTTAGACATGTGACTACCTCCCAGACATCTGGGGCGTACATGGTCAATGGTAAGATCAAATTCATTGTGTCTTTCTCCGCAGTAAATACATTCATAGTTGTTTGCCTCCTTAATAGCTTTTCTCCAGAGTTTTTTAGCGTCTGTTGATGTCATGACTATTAAGTTTTGTGTGTAATCTTTATATGTAGGAAGTAATGGTGTCATTTTCTACCACGATTTCGTGCTCTATTTTTTGAAACGCTTTCACGTACTATCCTTCCTGACTTAGTGTGTGAAAAATCCTTACCGCCCTTACCTTCTGCCCCCGCTTTTCTACGGGCTCTTTTAAGTTCCACTCTGTAGGCAATGGCTTCTTTGGATTTGTTACGCTTTCTGTTGTAAGCGTTTTTCTTTGCTCTGGATGCGGGGTTATCCCTGTAGTTTCTTGCACTTCGTTTAAGTTGTTTACGTGGTAATCGTCTAGGAGCCATTTCTAATTACTGATTTTTGTACTGTGTCAAAATCGACATTAGGCATAATGTCTGCTAGTTGAGATAATGGTGACGTGTCAAACGCTACACCTGTTATATCATTTTTATAGAGCCAATCAGCAGCAGCTTTTAGGTCAGCGGTAGTAGCTTCACCGCTACGTATTCTGTCTATAAGCTCAGTTGTAACTAAATTATGTAATTCGTTAAACTGTTCTTCTCCTGCTCTTTTCATTTAATGTCTAGTCCTTTTTTAACTATTTGTAGTGCCTTATCATCAAGCTCGTTGTCAGTTGACTCTACTAATTTTTGTAGTAAATCTACGACAAACTGTTTAAATTTTGGGCTTTTTAATCCAGTAAGGACGAGTGGTTTGATTAGTGCTAACATGTTACTTCGGTAATAATGATTGAATTGGTACGATGTCTGAACACAAGTGATAAACACGAGTATTAGGGCGTATCGTAAAGCCCTTTTGCATTAATTCTGCACATTTAAGTGCTCTGACAAGTTCATAGTCAAGTTGCATCTTCTCTTCTTGTCGAGCTGCTATTTCTTGACATTGTCTAGTCAAATCTCTATTTAGGGGTACTGAGAAATTAATCTGAAACCCCCAATTTTCTGAGATTACATATCCATCTTCTGTCTGTGGCTGTGTATCGTTACCCATATAAAAAGGGCTAAATGTCATAGTAGAGCCATTACAACTTATGTTAGAACCAAACTGTTGCCTGGAACCATTACCATTGTTTTGGAATTGTATTGCCTGATTTGTGACATTTCCCGTAGCTGCAGCCACTGGGTTACTTACATTATCGTTTTCAGCTAAAACTGGTAAACTTACTGTGAAAAGACAGACAAGGAGTTTGTAGTGGAGTTTATTGTATAGGTTGTGTTTATATCCCATTGTTCTACTAATCCAGCAGATCTTGTAGTTGTTTCTAGTGTCCAAGGTAATGTATTATCTGTAACACTAAATGTTGTCCCAGTTGCTGTTATATCAGCAGATGGAGTAACGTTAGTACCAGACCAAGTGGACACTTCCGCTCCAAATACTTGTTTCTGCGTAACTTCAGTTATAGTCTGGGTTGTGGTGGTCGTGCTGTTCATCGACCCTGTGGTAAATTGTGGCGTGACGGTATTTGCTCTAGCTACTGCAGGTATTAGCAAAGCTAAAACAAGAATTAGTTTTTTCATGTTTTTGGAGGGTCTTGTTTCTTTGCCATCATAGGGCAATTTGTAGGTGTTTTACTACTTCCGTTCTTACCAGTAGTAAGACCGAATGTAGCTAGTGCTCCCGTAAAAACGCTGGCCACAAAAGTAATATCGCTGTTTCCCGCTTTCTTAACCATAGGAATATCTACGTAGTTCATGGTAATAATAAAACCAGACCAAACGACTACGCCTAGTCGAACAAAAGTACCTAGGATTTCTATTTGATGTTCTTTATCTTCAGCAATATCTTTTAACTTACTGACTAATCCTTTTTTCTTTTCTTCCATTTGTCTATCTTACCTTGTAATAACTTTTGTAGTTTTTTCTTTATAGTATCGAAAAAAGGTTGAGCAAAAGTAGTTACAGCAACAGCTGATACTGCTGCATAACCTGCAACTACTACCGTATCTGCAGTAGGTAAAGGAACCTCTGCATTAATAAAAGGTATATTTAAGCTCGGTGGGGGCGTTGATTCCACAGTTTCTGTAGTCTCTGGTTGTGTACCCTCTGGCTCTCTAAGATCGCTAGGAGGTACTACTAGAGGGACATAACTGGGAACCTCAGCTGTAGGTAGCGGTATAGATATTGTTTCGTATCTAGGTACTGGAGGTATATCTATAGTCGGTATATCCATTATGGATTATTTTGGTTATATGTCTTAATTAATGTAATTTCTTGATACTGTACACCGTTCTGTCCACCAAATACAAACATCTGGAAGTATCTAGTTAC
>CESZ01040496.1_pt1 | contig 19052 bp, 10 predicted proteins | sample 531081 | NCBI WGS metagenome assembly CESZ01 (sample SAMEA2621260, study PRJEB7988) | marine metagenome | biome: marine biome (ENVO:00000447); feature: surface water layer (ENVO:00002042); material: "saline water (ENVO:00002010), including plankton (ENVO:xxxxxxxx)" | depth 5 m | reverse complement strand
GTTGGAAGGTACGTCGCTCTCGAGGAGAACGCCTACAAAATACTGGGAATGAGCAAATCCAAGCCAGGAAAGCACGGTTCCGCCAAGGCCAGGATCGAGCTGGAAGACATCTTCACAGGACAGAAGAGAAGTCATGTCGGGACAGTCACCGACACCATTCACGTTCCCCTTATCGAGAAAGGCTCGGCCATCGTGACTCACATTCAAGGGAATGAGGTACATGCCATGGATAACAAGACCTACGAGACCCTTATCCTGCCTATGGACTCTGAACTAAACCTGGTTTCCGGAGGAGAGATCCAGTGGATGGAAGCAATGGGACGATACAAGGTGACTAGGGACCACTGACTCTGAAAACAACTTCTCAGAGCCTCATTCGTCATGAATCTATAAGCCACTCACCCCAAGCCAAGCATGGGCGATGTCATGGGAGATGTTGAGAAATCAGCCTATAGGCAACCAGTAACCGCCTCAGGCCTAAAGGCAATCGAGAAGGGAACTCTAACTTGGCTAGACGAGGACATGTATAACAACCTAAACACGGGTGTGCTGGAGCAATACCTGGAAGAGAAGAACCTCCGGGAATCATTCGAGATAAGCCACTGGGATACTAGGAAGGTCCTGATAGGGGTCCTGATAGGCGCTCTATTCAGCGGCGTCACAGCGTATATCGGACTTAAGATTGGAATGGCAGTCTCCGCGGCCTGGTATGTGGCATACTTGCTGGGAATGGCGCTTAAGTGGTCTCCTTCAGAAGTCAATATTGCCACTAGCGCCACTACTGGGGCCACTCATGCCTCAACTGGCTTCATTTTCACATTCCCAGCCATTTTCCTACTCGCCTACTCGGATTCATACCGTGTTGGCGATGGATTTCTGATCTCTTCAGTGGATACCCTACAATTGGCATTCATAGGTATAATCGCATCAATGTTCGCCGGTTTCCTCGGTGTAATGTACTTCATTATTTTCAGAAGGGTATGGCTGGTCGAAGATCCCTTGCCAATGCCCGGGTTTGAGGCCACATTGAAGATGCTGGACATAGCTTCCGATGTTAGTACGGGCGCCGCAGACGCGGCTAGGGACTCTTTGAAGACAGTGGGGGTATGGACAGTGGCCACTATGGCATTCATGTTCATCATCGACTATCCGATAAGATGGGGTAAGAAATTGGCAGGGGCGCCAAGCAGTATCGCTGACTGGGTAGCTATGACCCTCTCCGGTCAGGACTGGGGACTGGCATCGGTTTACACAGAGAGATGGATTCATCAGCCCAGTAAGCTGGAAAACGGATTCGCCCCGTACAACGGGATCACGCCCTACTCCAGCTCGAATCCGTTCTCTTACACTTTCCTAGGTATCGAACTTAGCCCCACCCTTCTGGCTATTGGTTGGTTTATGAAATTCAGGGTCGCCTTTCTTGTCAACCTAGGCTCAATTGTAGCATGGTTCTTCCTAGTTCCACTAGTGGTAATCCAAGATGTACCAGTATACGACCCCTCACTTGGGTCATATGTCAGCATCACCCAGTACTCGGACCCTTCATCTGGAATATTCAACCCTACCATCCAGTGGAAGGCATTTTCATCAGTGGTAAGGACGATTGCTATCGGGGCCATTCTGGGCGGGGGAATGTTCGGACTGATTAAGATGGCACCGACATTCATCTCTATCTTCGGAGACATATCCTCTGCATTCACCGGGGAGAGGGGGGACGAGTTCATAGAGAACAAGGGTTGGTATGAATGGCCACTCACTCACATTCCGGTCTTCATGGTAATCTCGTTCTTCGCAATGATCCTTACATTCCTAGTTGGGGGCTTCCCCCTGCTGCCCTCCGCAATATTCGCCATTGTACTGATATTCACCACCTTCCTTCTTGGGGCAATAGCTGTCAGGGTGATGGGGGAAACAGGCATAGAGCCAGTCTCAGGAACCTCTTTTATTGTGCTACTGATGCTACTGCTGATATTCCTTAATCTTGATGTTGGACTTGACAAGGAGGAATCGGTCCTGATTGCCTTAGTTGGGACTACCGTCTTCGGTTCTGCCATTAGCATGAGTGGTACCGTGGTGGGCGATTACAAAAATAGCCTATACATCGGCAACAGGCCTTACCATATCTCCAAGGGCAACATCATGGGAGTTATTCCAGGGGCCATATTGGGAGCAGCAGTAGCTATTTTCCTGTCCAAGCTACTAGCGGACGGTACAATAGACCTACTAGCCCCACAAGCGAATGCTTTCGCGTACTTCACCACCATACTGGCCGAGGGACAGGGCGACTGGGGAGCGTTGGCACTGGGATTCGCGCTAGGTGCATTTGTTGAGTGGGCCACAGGAATGGGTACCTCGTTCGGACTTGGAATGTATTTGCCCACGCCAGCAACCTTCCCAATGCTCCTAGGAGGGGCGGCTAGGGACTGGTGGGAGAAGAGAAGGCTACAGCCTAAGGTGGATTCAATCAGAATGGAGAAAGGGTCCCAAGAGGCAGAGAGATCAAGGGCGTTGATGCTACTCTACACATTCATGATAGCCGCCGGGGCACTGACCGGTGAGGCGTTCTATGGGGTCGAAGCCGCGATACTCGCCGTTCTCGATGACCAGATAGGGACTAGCCTCTCGAACTGGCCGGCAATTAGACTAGCCGGCTTCATAATACTCAATGCTATACTAGGGGCCTTGATCTATATCCTATTCAGTAAAGCCGGAATAATCGGAACCAGTAATGGCCCAAGTGAACCGGATTCCAAGGTTATGGATGCAGAGCTTGCGTGATTCCATGAGCCAGATAGATTCCGCCAAGCCGGGGCATTACGCCCTCCTCGCAGTCGCACTCGTGGCTGTATCCAGCGCCGGCGCCGTTCTCCAGCAGATGGAGGGGGTGCCTCCTCTACTGAAGGCCTCATGGAGAATGTATGGGACATCGATAGTACTAATCCCGGGCTTCATCTATCAGTGGAATAGGATGGAAGAAGGCACCCTTCAAAGCAGAGACTGGCTACTGATGTCAGTTTCAGCCATCTTCCTAGCTCTTCACTTCGGCAGCTGGATCTGGTCCCTAGATCATACTAGCCTAGTCCATAGCCTACTTTTCGTTACTAGCCACCCACTGGTCGTAGTCGCATTAATGCCACTCATCGGGGCATCAGTTAGGAGAGGGCATGTCCTCGGCGCCGTCATTGGTTTTCTCGGGGCTTCCATAGCCCTACTAGAAGTAGAGAGTAACAGTCAAGTGACCTTGATTGGAGACGCGGCGGCTTTCCTGGGTGCCGTCACTGTTGTCGGGTACCTAATGATTGGAAGGCACCTCAGGTCTTCTAGAAGCACCCCGGTATTCATCTACGCATTCCCAGTCACGCTCTTGGCGGGACTAATGCTTACCATAGGCTCGATCTCTCTAGAGGGAACAGCCCTAACCTCCGCTACACCCGAACTAAGTGCATTAGGTTGGATGGATGCTGTATGGCTTCCGTGGATAGCATACCTGTCCCTCGGCCCAGGACTTTGCGGTCATACGGTCATAAATACAGCCCTCAGGTGGATTTCCCCGATCGTGGTTTCCGTTGCTCTGATATTCGAACCGGTCATTGGAGGGGCGATCGGATGGGCGATAACCGGGGAGGCTTATATCGGAACATGGACATTAATCGGTGGCCCATTAATGCTAGTGGGAGCTATAATGGTCACCTTGGAAGAGAGTAGAAATACGCAAAATACAGACACGCATTCATGAACTCCCCGCCTGTCGCACGCATGTGAATAAAGCACATCTCCTTGTTACCAACGATGATGGCATAGATGCCGATGGCCTAGTTTCACTAGTAACCAGACTGCATTCGGAAGGACATCCAGTAGTGGTTCTCGCCCCTCAGAGCGAGCAGTCTGCCACAGGAATGAAACTGACTCTTTCAAGTGGCATGCAATTCACAGAGAGAAAAGATCTCTCTGAAGCCATCAGAGTGGAGGGTGGCCCCCCGCTCAGGATGTTCTCCCTAGATGGTAGCCCTTGTGATTGCGTCATCGTGGCGCTCGAGGGAGGGCTGAAATCATGGGCTCCAGAAATAGATCCAAAGCTTTGCATCTCTGGAATTAACCACGGTCCCAATCTATCTGTCGATGTACTTCATTCAGGTACCGTATCCGCGGCAAGAGAAGCGTCCCTGTACGGGATGCCAGCGATCGCCACCAGCCTAGCGACATACAGCCACAGAAACTTCGAGGACACTCTTGAGGTCGTAATGAGACTGGTCGCCAAATGCGAAGAATCACTGCCCGCTCAACTTCCCAACTTACTCAGGCCCAACGGAACCGGGAACAAACCATCTGGCAATGACGAAGTATCATTGTTGAGATCGGCTTTCCATCATGGCGACATCTTCCTCAACGTGAACCTACCAGAGAAGTGGAATGGTTCCATCACTACAGTTTCATTGGGCGCGAGATGGTACAGAAGTGCCTCTGACATGGATCAGGCGCCTTCCAAGGGAATAGAATTTGAGGTCGGAGCTGCAACCATAGTCGAGGAGGATATTCCAAGAACAGACTGCAATGCCATCAATGACGGAAAGGCGTCGATAACGCCTCTCGGTAGCTGGCCTTCTAACCATCCTCTCGGAATTAGTGAAAGACTGCTAGAGTCTTCCATCAATGAGTCTCCAGATGGCCTTCCCTATTGGATATGAGAGTCAATGATGTGATGAATCACAGAGATGCATGAATGCCCCTGTAGCCAAGTCCTCCCCAATGACAACGAACCGAGAGGGAAATCTACCTCCCCTAAGTCCAAATCCAAATCATCCGAAAGAACGAATCCACACTTTCCTGCAACATCAACACTTTCGAAAATGCTTCCTCCAGCATCCATAACATAGGATTCCACGCCATCCATATTCCACTCCCTTAGCGTCTGATAGATATCGCCACCGGATTGCCTTATTCCCTTGGAAACCTCCGTGAAATGTCCGATAGGGGGAACTGGGGTCTTCATCAGGGATTTGAAGTGCCCTGCTATCGATCTCTCATCGGGCCTAACGCCCCTAAGCTCGCAACCATCGAAGAAAACCCTCCTCGGTATGCTACCTCCCATAAGGTGGACAACAATCTGTGTATCTTTCCTTATCCCGTGAGAGATGAATAGCGCAGAATTTACCGCCCTCACAAGGACGTCCATCCGTCCACCATCTCCTGGCAAGTCGTTCAGGTTAAGCTTCCCACTACTGGGGGTCCTATTGCCAACTATGGCAAATCTCCTATCCACGGGATCACCCCATGCCTAGTTCGGAGTCATCGAAGTCCATCATGGACTGCATCTGTCTTCGGAACCTTCTGTCGCCCTTCATACCGCGCATCATCTTCCTGCTCCTATTCCACTGTGCAAGCAACTCTTTGACATCTTTCTCAGTCGCACCGGAGCCTCTTGCTATCCTCCTTATTCTACTAGATTTTAGCAACAAAGGCTCATCCTTCTCCTTCTGGGTCATCGAATCCATAATTATCCTGAATTTCTCAAGATTGTTCTGCATCTGCTTTTTCTGCCCAGTGCTGAGATTACCCATCCCTCCAAACATACTATCCGGCAAGTGTGAAAGCAACTTATCCATGGTGCCAATCTTACTCATCATCTCCATTTGTGAGTACATGTCAGTCAGAGTGAATCTACCAGACATCATCCTCTGAGTAATCCTCATGGCTTCATCCTGATCCAAATCTTCGGGTGTGAGGTCAATCAGTCCCTTGATGTCTCCCATGCCGAGTAACCTAGAAATGAACCGATCCGACTCAAACTTCTCAAGATCTTGTATTCTCTCTCCCTCTCCCACGAAGACTATGGGGGCCCCAGTAGCGGAAACAGCGCTTAGCGCACCTCCACCTCTGGCCGTTCCGTCAAGCTTGGTAACAACAGTTCCAGTCACTCCTACTAACTCATGGAATGTTTGAGCTACTGGTCCAGCAGCCTGGCCCACCTGAGCGTCAATAACAAGAAACCTCTCAGTTGCATTTGCGATTTCAGCTATGGAAACTAGCTCTTCCCTGAGGGAGTCATCAAGACTATCCCTGCCAGCGGTATCGATAATTACCACATCAGAGTTACTGAATTCCTTAAGTCCATTCTTCACGATTTTTGAGGCGTCACTCTCGCCAGGTTCCCCATATACCCCAACACCAGTCCCCTCTAGTAATTGGCAAAGTTGCTCATACGCCCCAGGTCTGTGGGTGTCTGCCTCTATTACCGAGACTCTGACCCCGTGACGGCGTCTCCACCAATCTGCAACTTTGGCAGTTGTAGTCGTTTTTCCCTGTCCGTATAGGCCAACCATCAATATGGTCTCATTATGGGGCCTGATATCCCTTGGAGGGCCCAACATCCTGACTAATTCAGTGTAGATGATATTCATCGCATGGGTTTCTAGCTTGGTACCCGGACGTGGCTCTTCCTCAACGACCCTCCTCTCAACCTTCTCAGTGAGCTCCTTCGTCTGTCTGACGTTGAAGTCTGCCTCCAATAGGGCCCTACGTAATGACTTACTGAGCTCCTTTAGCGTGTCCTCGTCAATTTCCCTCTTGCCTTTCAGAAGTCCGGCTGAACCAAGAATACGCCTCTTCAAGCCGTCCAGCGCCATGTACGCGGGTCCCGATAGGGTGGTTTGAACATTGTCCGAGGCAGATGGACTCAAATGCCCAGTGCCATGGCGAAGCATGGCTACTGGTATGTGGCAAACCCAAGCTGCTTTCGCCATCGGTATAATCGGCGTTTTCATTGGATGGAGGGGGTCTATCGCTAAGATGACAGGTTTCTTCGACCTATCGGGCTCAGTCAAATACCTACTCTACGGCATCGTCTCGGGAATGTTATTAGCCTCGGCAGCCGATACTCTGATACTCTCTGGAATCATTACCGAGCAAGTGAATATCATCACGGCCAGCTCATATGCGCTTCTTATTGCGATATGCGAGTCAGCGTTCGTTCTTTTCCTTCTAGGGAGACCGAGAAACGTTGCATTGAGAGCATCTCCTCCGTTTGGGTGGACTTTGGGGCTCGGGATCGGTGCTATGCAATCATCTGTTCTGGCATTCAGGCTATTCGACGAAGAACTGAACTCATCATTTTCCGGATTTTCCATGTATTCAGTAGCTATCTGCCTCCTGATATCAGTAACTGCTTGTACGGGGCACGCAGTTCTGTCCGCGTATCAAGGTGCGATGATTCTGGAGCCTCGAAGATTGGGTCCCTTCTTCTCTACCTCTATACTCAGGGCGGCACTGTTAATTTCCCTCTTACTCTCAATATACACCCCGCTGATCCTTGTCGCTCCATTAACCGCAATAGTTGCTGCATGGGCCCCTTCTCAGGAAAGATGGCTACCTTCGGGACTCACACCAGCAGCCAGACAAGCCTACAGAAGGACAACCAGACAGTCAGAGCGACACAGAATCGCTTCTAGCTCTAGGACCCGTGGATTAATGATTGACGAGGAAGAATAGCCAATAAACCCTATATTGAGGATTTATCGGACATACGTATGGCGCATGATTATATCCATCCGTCCAAGGGTGCGGTCCAATGAGGGTCATCATTGCTGGGGCCGGAGAGGTCGGCAGAGGTGTGGCGGCGGCTCTGCGTCAAGAGCGAAGAAGCGTCGCTTTGATTGATCCCGACCCATCAGCGATAAATGAGTCACAATATTTGGATTGCCTTTTGATTACAGGGAGCGCCCTATCCAGGGATTCTCTGATGAGGGCGGGAATTAGCGATGCTGAGATTTTCATAATGGCTACCAATGACGATATGATAAACTTACTAGGGTGCTCATTCGCCAAGAAAGTCTACAGCGAACTAGTGGGCGAGAGGAATGCCACTGGACTGAGGACAATCGCCAATATCAACGATCCAGGGTTAGAGCATCCATCTAGGGGAGCTGGCCCTCTCAGTAACTGGACTAGGGCTGATCACATTGTCAGTGCTGCAGATGAGATTGTCGGCCAACTTGCTGCGAGCCTCTTGGCTCCTTCGATAGACGAAATTCTCCCTCTTGGGGAGTCATCGTGGATCGCATCTACAGAGGTTACAAACTCATCTGCATTAATCGGGACCACCACAGGAGAGGTCGGAGGTATCTTCGCCGGTATGCCCTCAATTTACTCTATAAAAAAGTCAGACGATAAAGGAGCCCTTAGCAAGGGCGATGAAGTAATCGAGCCGGGGGACATCTTGGTTTTTGTCTCCAACTCCACTGATCAGTTCTCTCAGATAACCAGAAGTGTTGGAAAGTCTGATCCTGATCTCAAGGAGAAGGCGCAGATTGCAGTTTTTGGTGCCAGTCAGTTCGGAGTCAGACTATCGGATTACTACCTGAGAAGGGGGCATAGTGTAGTAGTTATAGAGCCCGAGCTAGACTTAGCCAACGAATTAGTAGGCTCTAGTGTAGGAAATAGTAAGAGGCTCGATGTAATTCACGGAGATCCCCAAGATGAGGATCTTCTCAGGGAGCTCGACATCCATAGCCATGACATCGCTGTGGCGGCTCTAGAAGATGATAATCTAAACATCGCTATATCAATGAGAGCCAAGGATAAGGGCGTATTGAGGACCGGTCTAGTCCTAAGAGATCGTGCTCTCGTCGACGCAGTTCATAGAATTGGCTCGATAAACCCCGTCAGCAGGAGGCAAGTGGTAGTAACTGGAATTTTGAAATCCATCCACATGAATGTCCCGGGAACGTTCCAAGTCATACCAAACGTACCAGAAGTAATATCAATTTCAGCCGAAGTAAAAGCAGAACAAGGTATTGAGGGCTGGTCGATATCCAAGGTCGAGTCAAAATTCGGAGCGAGAATTGCCATGATAGACAGGGAGGACTTCGATGGCAAGGTTTCAGTCCTCGATCCCAATGAGGTTGATACCGTATTACTTGGAGATAGGCTGTACATCCTCCTGCTGAAAGACGATTTGAAGAAACTCGAGAAGATCCTAGGGAGCTAACCATGCGCTGGGATGTCGTCGGGTTTGTCCTGGGGTGGACAATTAGACTAGTCGCACTACCTCTAGCTTTGGTGGCCGCATACAGTTGCTACTTGCCTTCAGAGGGATATGAGTTCGCGGCCAGGACGTACCTGATCCCTCTGATTTTGGCCGCGTTTGTCGGACAGAGCCTAGTTTCCTTGGCCAGAGGGGCCGATACCGCCTCCAGGCTCAGAGATCGTGAAGCATTCGCCTCTGTCGCTCTTGGTTGGATTCCTGTTGTGATACTGGGTGCATTGCCATACTGGCTAGGAGGTGTTTTCTACGGTCCTGCCGATCTATCGATTGAATCCGTCGCAGTAGCCGACGTCTTCTCTGGGGCCATCCACTCATGGTTCGAGTCAATGTCAGGGTTTACCACGACAGGATCTACCGTGATAGATCACTCAACAAGTCCACGATGCCTCGAGGGTACGGATTGTATCAGTTCCCAACCGCAGAGTCTGATACTCTGGAGGTCACTCACCCAGTGGCTGGGAGGAATGGGTGTGATCATGCTAGGACTCCTCATACTTTCTCAGGCCCTTGGAGGTGGGATGTCATTGGCTAGGGCCGAGCTCACTGGACCCTCTCTTTCCAGGTTGGGCCCCTCTCTGCAATCAACGGCAAGGAGACTATGGGCGATATACATAGTCCTCACAATAATTGAGATGGTCTTGCTTAGATTCATAGGCGAAATGAGTGTTTTCGACTCGGTTAATTATGCTCTAACTACACTATCCTCAGGTGGTTTCGGCACTACTGATAGCGGGGTTATGGCCTTCAGCTCGGCTAGGATCGAGGTCATTCTGATGGTCTTCATGGTCCTCACCTGTATCAACTTCAGCCTCCTCCATCTAGTTCTCGTAGGTAAATCAAAAGAGGCTTTCAAAGACGGTGAAGTCAGGAGCTATCTATTCATTCTAATTGTTGCATGGATTGCTATGGCCTTCAACATCTACAGTGCGGGGTCACAAGATTTAGGGTTCTTAGAAACCATAAGACATTCGATGTTCCAAGCTATTTCGATTTCTAGTACCGGGTACTCTTCAGCAGATTTCGCTACATGGCCACTATTCAGTCAATTCGTTTTACTATTGTTGATGATAATAGGAGCGACTGCAGGCTCTACAGGTGGGGGCCTCAAGGTGCTAAGAATTAGAATCGCCTTCGAGTTATCAAAAAGAGAAATATTGAAAATCATCCAACCTAGGAAAGTTGTTGCAATCAGATTCAACGACGAAGTCATTGACGAGAAGAGGATATGGACAGTACTTGGAATGCTAAGCTCTTGGACTGTTCTTGTTACTGCATCGATATTGGCATTCTCATTATTGGAGCCATCATTGGATATGACCGATGTTCTTTCCGTTTCCCTATCCCTCCTCGGAAACACAGGTCCAGCGTTAGGTGCGTTCGGTCCGACCGCGACTTGGGCTGCACTGGGCGAGCCGTCTTTGATTGTGGCATCTCTGTTGATGTGGCTTGGGAGGCTAGAGTTGCTAACCGTCTTGGTTTTGTTGCACCCAAAGACATGGCGCAGTGACATCTAGAATGAGTCAAGTGTGAATTGTTTGCCTTCAGTAGGTGCTTCCTCCTCCTCTGACTCTATTTCTGGAGGTAGTGCGGAGGGTGGCTCAGGCAAATTCTCCTGATCATCGTACTTCTTAACAATCGATTTCCCCTTTCTGCTACTCTTAGATATGCCGTGCAGAGAAAGATGCTCCTCAACACCCAGCCCCATCTTCTTAGAGATACTGAAATCGTCGGGGTCTCCGCCGAGTGAATCATCGTGGACAGCCAGCAAAAGTGGCCACAACTCCTCCCTGAATGATGATTTACTGGTAGAAACATTCTCCGACATAGTAGTGACAACATTAACGCTCCTCCAAGACTCAGACCCCCTCCTTAGAAAGTCAGGGTATCCCAGATATGGGTCCGTAGTAATCGGGGTCTGAGAAACCGCGGCCTGAGAGGTCAGGGCAGATCCCCAGTACCACGATCGGAATGCACGATTTGTGAACTTAGTAGCTAGAGACCTATCAGCTAGCTGCATCGCATTACTGATGGAAGCAAGACCAGAAGAATCGAAGACAGATTGATTGTTCCACGAGAACCATGCAAGCATCTGATCGGGATCCTTATCGCTATTCCTGAGAATCTCTGAAGCCTTAGATCCATTCTTACTCGAGTATATCTCTTTCATAGCCCTGAATACATCAATCTGAGAATCCCTTACAGACACCTCTCCGAGCCCCTTAACATGGTCTATGGTGATATGCCCTTCTACTAGTGAGGAAACAGCCTGCAAGTCCCTCACTAGCGCCCTTAGGTCGCCTGGATTACCAGTAATCAGCTCCTCTAACGCCCCCGGGTCAATAGATAGCCCCTCCCCATCAAGGATCCTGTAAGCTATTTTCCGCATATCCCCGCTGTTAACCCTCTTGAATTGTACCATATCGGATAATCTGAGGACCCTGTCTCTGTTCATCCTCCATCCTCTGCCACCCCCCCAGAGCCTCATTGGATCATTACAAGTCATAATTACGGGTTGCATAGTGACAGATAGCAGGTGCATCAACTCGGCCTTCCCCCCCGAATCCCCTGTGATGCTCTTCGTCTCGTCTTCCGATGAAATCGACCGTCCGATCCTGTCTTCTGATATTTTTGAAAAACCGCCTGCGAGATGATCTACCTCGTCTAAGAGTATTATCGTCTTCCCATCTGGTTTGGAATCCCCTGAGAATAAATCTAGTGAGATGTGTTGTGACCCCCTGGTCGCGGCCTTTCTGATAGAGGCCGCATTTCTCTCCTCAGATGCGTTAAGCTCGATTATCGCCCACCCCATCTCCTTGGCTACGGCCTTAGCAATAGTCGTCTTGCCTACTCCGGGTGGGCCAGAAAGTAAGACTCCTCTCTTTTTTGGTATTTTTCCAGTCGACCAAGTGTCCAGCCACTGCCTAATGGATCTCACTTGAGCCTCATTACCCTCCATCTCACGAATGCTATTGGGGCGATATTTCTCGGCCCAATCATCACTCTCCCCCCTGGCAGACACGTTTGCCGGTCAAGTCGGGACTCCATGAAGATTGGGAGTCAGAAAAGAGATGAGACGTCCCTATTTTCTATATGACTAATCAATTTCTCAGTTGTAACCCTGATCTGTTGTTGGTTGTCTCTGTTCCTTACAGTGACTGTCCCATCTGCCAGGCTCGAGTGATCCACAGTGACAGCCCATGGTACTCCTATCTCATCAGCCCTGGCGTATCTCTTACCAATAGATCCAGTTGAGTCAAGATTTACTTGAATTCCCCGTATAGCAAGCACTTCCGAAAGTAAGGACTCAGCCAGAACGTCCATCCCGTCCTTATCGAAGAGTGGCAAGATAGAGATGTCATAAGGGCAGACTTTCTCATTCAGTCTAAGCGTCACGTAATCCTCTGACTCCTTTCCATCCTCAGCAAATGCATGATCTAGAACGTGCCAGATTATCCTATCAATTCCGAATGCGGGCTCTATCACATGAGGGGTGAACCATTCTCCATGCACATTCCCCTCCTCTTTCTTCAGAGTGACCATCTCGGATGTTATCTCCACTTCTGAACCATCTTCTAGACTCAGTATGAATGGCATGGACGAAGGCGTATCGTCCAACTGGCTGATTGCAGATGCTACTTCACCAGCCCTCTCCCTGAATATGGGACCAATAACGGAACCATTAGGAGATAGAACTTCTTTCGAAACCTTCCGTGGGACTTCAAATTGTCTCCACGCCCGTAGAAGGTTAGTTCCCGAATGGGCTTCATGGGACTCCAAGTCATGACAGGTCCTGTTAGCGATACCTACGCACTCTATCCATCCATACTCTCCTAGAATCTCACAATCCCAGCAATCTGATGCATAATGTGCCATTTCCGAACCAGCGTGCTGCCTAAACCTGATCTTATCTCCATCAATCCCAATTTTGACTAGGAAATCATAGGTTCTTACAAGGAAGGATGCAACAGTTGGGTGCCTGACTATTCCCCTATCTAACGCATCTTGAAAAGAAATTCTATGTTTGCCCGGATATTCTCCTTCTGGGTCTGATATCATCTCAACCATAGTGCCTTCATTTTCACCCAGTTCATTCCTCCCCGGTGGGTCTTCAGGATCAATGAAGTACTCCAGTTCAGCCATATTAAACTCCCTTAGTCTAATCATGCCTTGCCTCGGGCTGATTTCATTCCTATATCCTCTGCCAGTTTGAATTGCCCCAAATGGTAATTTCTGCTTGAAATGACGATATAATGAAGGATATAGCATGAACATACCTTGTGCGGTTTCAGGCCTCATGTATGCCTCCCTGCCACTGCTCATAGCTCCTATCGTTGTCGGGAACATCAGATTCATGGGTCGAGCATTAGACCAGTCGGACTCACCACATTTCGGACAAGAAATATTGTTAGAAGAAATTACTGAGTCCAGCTCTTCACCGCTCAGTGAATCAGGATTCTCATGCAATCCCTCAATCAGGTGATCGCTCCTAAATGCTGAATTGCAGGATAAGCATTCAGACATGTAGTCATTGAACTCTCCTACATGGCCACTGGCAACTAAGACCGACTTAGGCGTGATCGTTGGAGAATCAACCTCCACAATGTCTCCCCAAGAAGTCCAGTGATCAATCCAACTTTCGATAACCTTCCGCTTAATTGTGGCCCCAACGGGCCCATAATCTACCAAGCCAGCTACCCCTCCGTATATCTCAAATGAGGGGAAAACTATGCCACGCCTCCTCATCATCGATGTGAGCCTGTCCAGCCTCCTTGATTCGGGCATTGTATCTCCGACTTGGTCACCCATCTTTCAAGCCATCCTTGGGAATGGGCTATCGATGTACGTACCGTAGGGTTATTGATAATACCATTAATGGCCTTTAATGAGGTTCTTAGAGAAGCATTGATGTACTCATAGGAAGCCCAACCGAGTGATAGGTGCAACAAAAAATGCCTGAAATCGAGTATGTAGAGGACAGAATGGAGACTGAAGAGCTCCTAGAGAGACTATGTCCACCGGTTAGAAATTGGTTTATGGACAAATTTCCCGACTTCACAGAGCCACAAAAGGTAGCCATCCCAAGAATTCTGAAGGGAGAGCACCTCTTACTTTGTTCCCCGACTGGCTCTGGAAAAACCCTTACAGCATTCCTCACGATAATAGATGATTTAGTGCGTGGTTCCCTTGATGGAACCCTTCCAGATTCGGTCCAGTGCGTATACATATCTCCAATCAAGGCTCTTGCCAATGATATCGAAAAGAATCTTCTTGGTCCCCTCGGTGAAATCAAGGAGAGATTTCTTCCAAGCAGAGCCAAGGAAATCAAAGTTGGACTGAGGACGGGCGATACCCCTCAGAGCGAGAGGGAGAAAATGCTTAGAAAACCTCCACATATTTTGATTACAACGCCCGAGTCACTTGGATTGGGACTTGCCTCCAAGAGGTTTAGGCCAATTTTGGATCAAATGAAATGGCTCATCATTGACGAAATGCACTCATTAGTTCCCACAAAAAGAGGCACTCATCTGTCTCTAAGTATGGCTCTGATGGATACTGTAGTATCGTCCGACGTCCAGAGAATCGGCATCAGTGCAACCATGGAGCCTCTGGATGCGGTAGCTGAATTTCTAGTTGCTAGCGATTCAAGGGAAACCGACGCAGAGCCTCAAAAGGTCGCTATTGCGAAAATATCAGGAGATAGGGAGCTCGACTTGGACATAATCCTGCCAACTCCCAGATTCAGCTCTATTCCGGTTAAGGAAATTTTGGATCATAATGTAGACAGAATCAAAGAATTAGCCGAGGCCCACACTACTACGTTGGTTTTCGTCAATACTAGGAACATGACAGAGACAGTAGTGCAGAGATTGAAGATAGCTGGGATGGAAGGCGTAGAGGGGCATCACGGTTCAATGGACAAGGCAATCAGGCTTGATGTGGAAAGCAAGCTCAAGAATGGATTACTGAGATGTGTTGTTTCATCATCCAGCCTTGAAATGGGTATCGATATAGGTTCTGTTGATTTAGTCATTCAAGTTGGCTCCCCGGGTTCAATCGCCACGGCCCTTCAGAGAATAGGTAGAGCAGGACATCAGGTTGGTGGCTTGCCTAGGGCTAGGTTCCTACCTACCTCGCCCCATGACCTGATGGAACTCGTTGCATTGCAAATGGCTATCTTGGAGGGAGAGATGGATTTACTAAAATTCCCTCAGAATTCACTCGATGTTCTGGCACAATTCCTAATCGGCCTCACCATAATCAAGGAATGGGATATCGATGACGCCTACTCTCTTGTGACATCATCATGGCCATACAAGTCACTTCCTTACGATGATTACATCGAAGTTCTAGACATGCTTGATGAGGAAAGAAGAGTCTGGCTTGACTGGGAGGATAACAGATTCGGAAAGCGTGGATTTGCGCAAATGATCTACTACACCAATATAGGAACTATTGCACCCGACAACAGTTACTTGGTTTTCACCGGAGACGGAACTTTGGTGGGGCAGCTTTCATCCTCCTTCGTTTCAAGTCTCAGGAATGGGGACGTATTCCTGTTGGGTGGATCTACCTACAGAGTAGCTAGTGTGAGGGGCACCAGGGTAAATGTCACTCCTGCAACCGGATACAGGCCAACAATACCCTCTTGGACAGGCGAGGCTAACAGTCGTACACACGAATTAAGTCAGGCCGTTATCAGATTATTGAGTCAGATTTCCGTAGGGGCAAGAATGGCAACCGATTATGAGCCAATCCTGACAGAAGCATTACAGCTCAATAGGCCTGTAGCTTTGGCGCTGAAACAGTTCCTTGACGAGCATGTTGCTACAACGTTCCAAGTCCCTTCTAATGACAGGATACTTATCGAGCAAGTGGACTCTCCCCTGCCAACTTATGTTGTGACTACCTGCAGGGGAAGGGCATTCAACCTCGCTCTGGGTTACCTCTTCGCTGGAATCGCCTCCAAAGAAAATATAATCATTCACGAGCTTTCATTTGACGAGAATGGATTTATGGCAAAATTGAGTCATGAGGTTGAAATTTCTAAGATTCCAGAGGTATTTAGAAATGACACTAGCGAGGAAATACTCCAGAGATATATGATGGATTCCCAGCTGTTCTCTAAGAGGTTCAGGGAAGTATCCTCCAGGAGTATGCTGAATCCTAGGAGAATCGGTGCCGAGGAAGTTAGTCCGAAGCAATTCCAGCAGAAGGCAGAAGCGATTATGACAAAACATCGTCAGATGGACGGCTCGGTCATTATTAGAGAAGCGATGAGTGAAATCCTGAATGGCGATCTAGATATGGAACAATTACGTAACTTCATTTCCAGGATGGATAGCGAGGATGTCAGAATTGTACATAGGCGCGTGAAAATGCCGTCACCCCTCGGAATGACGCTCTTCATGTCCGCATTTGAAGATCTTCTGAGCCTAAGGACTAGAGCTTACCTAATCAAGGATGTAGACCCAGAGATTCTAAGGCGTCTTCTGGGTGCTAGATCTCTAGCTACTGATCTGGATAAGGAGATGATTTCTGAGTACTATCAGTCAAAGGTAGCCACTCCGAAGAATGCTATTGACCTTCTGAGACTAATGGATATGGGAGGGGGACTAGAGCGAGGCCTCACCAATCCACTTTACAATTCGAAGCTCAGTGGAATCGAAATCCCTGTGATTCGAGAATGGGTAAATGAACTAGCGGAGAGGGGATTAATTACCAAGGTGAGAAATACAAATCACGAGCAAATCGACGATAAATGGTTCTCCATTAGAATGGCAGGAGTCCATGGTACTCTTGGCTGTCTTGCAGTTGCAGGAGCATCCGAGATGGAGGACTTACGAGCTCTTTACACTGGCGGACTAACCTATGAGGTAGCCGAAGAATTCTCTGGCACCACTCCTTCTAAATGGGTATCCTCAAGTCTTTCCGACCCTCTAGACTGCCTCAGACTGAAGCTACTTGACATGCTTGGTTCCGAAGGCCCCCAGACTCTTGATCAACTCAGTGATAGGCTACCTTTCCCTGTGGGTCAGGTAGAATCAGTCCTACAAGAGCTAGAGATGAGGAACTTAGTATCAATTGGCTTCTTCACTCAAACAGATGAAGGGGAGTTTATTCTCAGAGTAGACGAATATAGAATTACTGGAGGTAGCGTAGAGGTAGTGGATTATCGTACTCTTCAGACACTTCTCCTACAGAAATCCTTCACGGAGTTTTCTGAACCTTCTGAAGCGATAAAATCACTAGCGTTGATTCAGAGAAGGGACGAGCTACTTCATAGGGTCAAGAACTTCAGATTCAGAGACTGGAAAGACTTCAAACACGACTCTGACGTTTACAACGGAAGACTATTGCACAACAGGGTAGGATACACAACTCTCGATCAGATACCCATGCTACTGGGACTTCGTTCGGAACCTTGGCTGGGATCTTTAGAAGAAGAAATACTCGAGAAAATCCCTGAAGACGGCATCACAAGAACAGAACTTCTTTCTGAGTACCCTCGAGGTAAGGAAAATCAACATATTCAGAAAAGCGTCAAGAGGGCTATATCTAACCTAGAGCGTCAACTGGTTGTTGCCAAGCAATATCTAGATGTCCCCAATAGAAAGAGATCAATAGCTCTATTTAGGAGAATTCACGGTGTTGTTGATCCACTGGACTTTCCCGAAGCACTAGCTCAATTAATAGCAAAGATAGGGCCAGTAAGATTGCATACGCTGAGGTTTTTCGTCAGTAGGCCAGTTGAAGAGCTCGCTGAAGTCCTTAGGGAATTAGAGAATGAGGGCACGATTTGTAGAGTCGTCGCATTACAGCCCGATCCCACAGACTATTACTCGTCTCATGAGGATGCTGAGAAGCTACTCTCGCCATTAGCTGAAGATAGAAAGATGAGAATTTTAGCGCAGTCAGACCCGTTCTGTAGTCGCTTCATCCAAGAGGTAAGGATGATACTGAAGCAAGGTTGGTACCATCCGGTTTTCAAAGGCGTGGACCCGATAGGCAGGATATTGATGTTCGTGGTTAACGACTATCTTGAGATTAAGGACGTGAATATACCACATTCTTACCTAGACGAATTCAAGGACACATTCAATGAGCTCCTAGAAAACTATCGTGATAGGTTAGTGGATGTCTCTGTAATTCACTCCTTCAATGGAGTCCCAGTACATGACTGCGATGATAATATCCAGGGTATACTTTCTGAGCTTGGATTCGTCTCCATGGGAGATGGAGAGAGATACATACGTGGGGGAATCGTGGAACCTAGACCAAGAAATGAAGTTAACAGGCTCCTTTTCCATACGCACAATATCCATCAGATAAGTAGGTGGGAAAATGAAACCTATGCTCTGAAGGAAATTGATGAACTGAGAGACGATTTCGCACTCAGGGGACGTTGTGAAATGTTCAGAGTTGATCTACAATCTATGGCTGCAACCGAGCAACTTCACCAAGGTACTAATCTTAGGGGTCATCAAGTTTGGGCAAGGCTTCCCCACTTCCAGAGATTACTAGCAATTAGAAACGCACCCCCTATTGATGATGATTTCGGCGTCTTAGAATTCTTCAGGAATCATAATGATCCATCGGTTTTCATGGAGAGGCTAGCCATGCGTAGGGCCGAATTTAGGAAGCTTATCTCTCCACTAGTGAGAAGTGGGCACCTGGTCCAAGACTACAGAGGGGGCTTCAAGACCGTAGAGTCACTACAGAGTTCCGACCTATGGTCAATAAAAAGGAAGTATCTAAGAGAACTGGTTGAGGAGTACCCTGTTATTTCGATGAAGCAACTAGAGAGACTGGCAGGAACTCCCTTCTCTCCTGAGGAGATTAGCGATGTACTTCATGAATTCGAAGAGGACGGAACCCTCATCAAAGGATTCCTAGTTGACGATCAGCATGATATCAGCTGGGGGAGGAAGGAAATTTTAGATTCAAAACAGATTCCAAAAACTAGGGATTTGGTCATTCCACCTTCGGACCCATTGATTCACTATTTTGGATC
>CESZ01042952.1_pt1 | contig 19249 bp, 20 predicted proteins | sample 531081 | NCBI WGS metagenome assembly CESZ01 (sample SAMEA2621260, study PRJEB7988) | marine metagenome | biome: marine biome (ENVO:00000447); feature: surface water layer (ENVO:00002042); material: "saline water (ENVO:00002010), including plankton (ENVO:xxxxxxxx)" | depth 5 m | reverse complement strand
GACTTTATGAACTTCTTAAAGTACACCAATACCACTGAAAGAATAGCGCCAAATTGAATGGCCACGGTAAAAAGCTTTACAAAAGAATCTGAAGCATTACCCATAAAAGTAGATGCAATAATCATATGTCCTGTAGAAGAAACGGGCAAAAACTCTGTGAGTCCTTCGATAATTGCTAAAATAATGGCTTCTAAAAAACTCATAGTAAAGAATAAACAGGTTTAGTCCTCAGACTTTGCTTTTTTTATTGGGCTTCATGATTGAATACAAAATGAAGATATAACCAAGCACAATCAATATCGGTGCAACAGTAATGCGTAAATGACTAAAAAGCTCCGATGCATTGAACTCGTCTAAGCTTTCTGCCCCACCGCCAATCATAAGAATAAACCCAATCACATTTAATGCTAATCCGATATAGAGCAAGCGATAATTATCTTTGTTAAAGCCAAAGTGAGAGATTGCGTCTTTTTGTGTTTCAGATGGAATTGAATTTTTCATGTCAGGAATATAAATCGTCTATACTCATGCGAAGATACTTGTTTAATGCAAACCAAGTAGACAATACAGTCATAAAAATCCCTAAAGAAAGTAAAGCGATTGCAAGCATCACAAAAGATTCTTGGCTAAAAGTGATTACGAAGGTGTCAAAAATATTGTTTGAGGCATAAAAGACAACAACCAAAAGAAACATGCCGAAGATTGCCGAAAGTACCCCCTGAATGACTGCCTGAAACAAAAAAGGCCGGCGTATAAATCCTCCTTTTGCACCTACCAATTGCATGGTTTTGATCGTAAAGCGTTTTGCATATAGAGCAAGGCGAATCGTATTGTTAATCATCGCAACCGCAATGACAACCAAAAGCAAGGCGACACCTAGCAAGAGATAAACAAACTGCTGAAACCCAACATTGACATCCTCCAAGCTAGCATCGCTATAGCTTAGCTCAGCAATAGATCCAGGAAAGTTCGTTTTTAACTTTTCCTCTATGAGTAGCATCCCTTTTTTATTGGCAAAATCTGCCTTTGGCTTGAATACAACGGTTGGAGGAATTGGGTTTTCTCCATCTAAAATCGTCAGCATCTCCTCCTTACTTGTTCCAACACCTTCAAATTCTTGCATTGCCCTCTCAGGAGAAACAAAATACACCTCACTAAATTCCGGCCATTGTTGTAGCTCAATTTCTATTAGCTTAATGTCTGCCTCGTTGAGTTCACTGCTGAAAAACAAATCTACCTGCACATCCTCTTTCACTTGTTTTTCAAGACCTTGAATGCCTAAAACACCACCTAAAATTAGCCCGATCATAAAAAGGACGAGGGATATTCCTACTACTGTTGAAGCATAACTTGTTCTAACGCCTCGTCTACTATATTTATTGATGTTTACTGACACACTACGAAAATAGAGAATATCTAGGATTGAACATTTTTACAAGCAAAAAAGAATTGAACTCCCAAATGTTTATTTCACTGCGGCGCCATGATGACGTGCCTTAAAATAGTGGTAGATGCCAATGATCGGAATCAGCATGCTAAAGTTGTAAAACACATCTTCTACAGGAATAGAAACAATGCGTAATCCAACAATATGCGCTTCATTATACCAAACAATAGGAGCTTGCGTGACGGCTCCTGTAAGTACACCGTTGACAATTAAAAAAGGTAACATCGCTATAAGAAAAGCAAAAATAGCTCGAGGATACCAGATGTACTTTCCGCGCATTGAGAAAACAACCAACAAAACGGCAAGGCCACATGCAGACAAGGTATACCAATTGTCCATATTTAAAACAGCAAGCAGCGTACCGAGTAACACAAATGCAAGTGAAAAGAGGCGCGTAACATTTTGTAGAGATATATTTGGGAAATAGGCAATCAGCACTTCATAAATAAATACACAGCAATAAGGAATCAAAAAGAAAAATAGCACCTCCTCTAAAGGAAGACTTCCCAGAAATATCCCTTGAAGATAAGCTTCGTTAAAACCCCATATTTTATGAATAGTAAAATACTGATCCCAAATCAAAAAAGGAATTGCAACCATAAAAACAGCCGGGATAAAAAACCGCATGTTTTTATAAAATGCGACTTTTTTATCAAAACTCAAGACAAGACATGAGCCAAAAGAAACGAGCAACAAAATTAGGTAAAGGCTCATTTTCCCTTCCCTCTTCTTTGGTAGGTTTTCTTGGCCTCTATATAATATTTCCACGGAACAACAAGCATTCCGAAACACTCACCGTCTTCCTTACCACGATACTTGTGATGAATTTTATGGGCTTTACGAATGGCATAAAAGTAGGGATGGTCAATGTCTCGAAACCATTTGAAGCGTCGATGTATATAGACATCATGAATTAAGAAATAGGCAATCCCATAAACTAGAATACCTAATCCAATCCAAACTGGTACAGGCTTTTGATACATCGAGCCAAGCATGATTAATAACCAAGAGGGTATCGCATAAATTAAAAAGAAAACATCATTTCGTTCAAAGAAACCAGGCTCTGTTTGATGATGATCTCTATGGAAAAACCACATTCCACCATGCATCACATATTTATGGGTGAACCACGCCATAAATTCCATTCCGAAGAATGAAGCTACAAGTATCAACGGCCCTAAGAATAGCATCACGACTGTAAATTTAATAAAGAAAAAAACAACGCTATTAAGATGAACACCAAGCTAAAGACTTTGTTCAACTCAGTTAGCTTTCCTCGTTTAAGAATCACTTGTAAAATAAACGCAATTCCAAACCAGCAGATATAATTCCAAAGAGGAATAGTAGCTCCTTCCCAGCTCCAAAAATCACAGGCAATTGCCACAGGTTCCATAATGTAATCGATTCCGAGCATTAGCAGCGCTGCTAAAAAAGGTGCCTGCTTTTTTAGAATTGGGAATTGTGCCACACAGGACGCACTGCCAACGGCAAGCACTCCCCACAATAAACCTATGACGATAGGTACTCCCGAAAACTTATAACCCAAATTGGACCCGTAACTATAATCACCAAACAAGATACCTGTTTTAACCCCTATTACCTCCGCTGAAAAACCAATACAAAAGGCAATAAATAAAAAAAGTAAATTCTTCAAAATATCTCGACTAGAAAGAACAACACCAATAGTGGTAAGGTAAAGGATCGTTCCGGATATAGGGAGCATTATTTCTTTTAATTCAGGGATGCAAAACCCTACTATGCCTACACCATATAAAATGATTAAGACCATCATGATTAACAGGTTCTTGGATAAAGTCTTACCCATTACATTAATCATGGAACCTCCCTTCTATGGCATTATCAATACTCTGCTCTAATGTAAAGAAGGAGTAATTAAATCGATTTTTAACCTTTTCATTGCTGTAAGACACTTCCTTATAAGCAGACTGCATACTTTCTAATGTCAAGGGGCTTTTTACACCGAAAAAACGCAAACCATTCTCAAGAATAAATGCAATGGTCTTGGCTATTGCCGCGTTCAATTTATATTTGGGAGATTTCGTTTTCAAACGGTCTGTAATCATTGTGAAAAGTCTCTTAAAACTTACGTTTTCACCGATTAATAAATATTTTTCTTCGCTCTCTTGCGCTTCAGCCAATAACATCAAAACATTTGCTACATCCCGCGCATCTACAATCGCATTGCTTCCTGTTGTGTAAAATGATAGCCCATTTTTTGCAGCCTTAAGGATTGTTAAGGAGCCTTTGCCCCAATCTCCTGGACCCAAAATGACACATGGGTTCACTATTGAAATCTTTAAACCCTCTGCCGCGCCGCGAAAAACCTCTTTTTCGGCGCAATACTTTGATACGGAATACCCGCTAACCTCTGGACTAGATTTCCATTTAGTATTTTCAGAAATCATGCCTTTTGACCTTCCAAGTGCCGCAGTAGAGCTTACATAGCATAATTTACCCACATTATTTCTCAGACAAGCGTTGACGACATTGGCTGTTCCTCTTCGGTTGACTTTCATACAGTTGTGAAAATCAGACTTTAAAAAAGAAACTATAGCAGCACAGTGGAAAACAATATTAATATCCTTTGTCGCCTCATCTAACAAACTAAGATCTAGAATATCTCCCTTAACCCATTCAATGTTGTTGGTTGTACGGTTAGTCCCGTTTTTTTTATTGTAATATGCAAAAAGATTATCCACTGACCGAAGGCTTTCACTAGACCTATATAGAGCCTTAACTTTTTCATTTTTTTCAGCAAGTGCAAATAGTAGGTGGCTACCCACCAAGCCGGAAGATCCTGTTACAAAAATCACGATGCAAAGTTAAGATAGAATGGGCAACTAAGCCAATTTTCCTTCTAGAATGTTGTTATACTTCTCAAGAAGCTCAAGGTATTTATCTTTCCAATATTCGGGATAATCTTGTTCCCCGGTAATATGAACTTTAAGCGCAGAAGATTTGAACTTCTTCAACTCCACTAAAACGTCAGAGAAATCGTAATGTATAATTTCACCTATCTGAATAATATATTCTATGGATAAATTAGGATTCTCAAATGCATTGTAAATCCAACGACGGCTTTTATTGATTCGTTTTGTGAGCTTTGTAAGTGGTATACCACTCTCTCTAACTGCTTTTTCTAATATTTTTCCCTTGTGCTGTTCCAAAGTTGATTGTATAAATACTCACATGTAAAACAAAAAGGTGCAAATAATGTTCGCCAAGTGGTGTAGAAAATATAAACTCGCTAGATTTCTTTTAAAAAATCCTTAAACACTTCAAGTGTTTTACACAGATCTTCGTAGCTCAATGCGTCATTTAAGAAATAGCTTTCAAATGCGCTTGGGGGAAGGTAAACTCCTCGTTTTAGCATTCCGTGAAAATAGGAATTGAATAATGGATTATTTCCTTTACTAGCAGATTGAAAATCTACAACAGGCTCGTTACTAAAATGCAGAGACATCATTGAACCAAGCTGATTCAGCTGATACGCGACCCCTTTTTCATCAAGTATCTTAGCCATTTCATTCTTGAGGTACTTCGTTTTAGATTCAAGACTCATGTATAGCTCAGGACTAGAATTTAGAATTGATAAAGTAGCAAGACCGGCTGACATTGCTAAGGGGTTTCCACTCAATGTGCCTGCCTGATAAACAGGTCCTTCAGGTGCCAGGTGAGACATGATTTCTCTTCTTGAACCAAAAGCACCAACGGGAAGCCCTCCTCCGATTACCTTTCCATAAGTCACAATGTCGGCATTTACTCCAAGAAGCTCTTGAGCTCCTCCTTTCGCCAAACGAAAACCTGTCATGACCTCATCGAAAATCAAAAGTGCACCGCTTCGGTCACAAAGATTTCTTAACCCCTCTAAAAACCCTTTTGCAGGAGGGACACAACCCATATTTCCTGCAACAGGTTCCACTATAATGGCAGCTATCTCATCTGAGTTTGCCTTAAATATCTCTTCTACGTTTTCAAGATCATTATAACGCGCAAGCAAGGTGTCTTTTGCTGTTCCACTAGTTACACCGGGACTATTTGGACTTCCAAAAGTAACAGCACCACTTCCCGCCTCAATTAAAAAAGCATCAGAGTGACCATGATAGCAACCTGAAAACTTTATAATCTTTTCTCGGTTAGTATACCCTCTTGCCAAACGCACGGCACTCATGCATGCCTCAGTTCCAGAGTTCACAAATCTTATTTGATCAATATTTGGAGCCATAGAGCAGGCAAGCTCTGCAATTTGAGTTTCAAGCTCTGTTGGGATACCAAATGATGTTCCTTTTTTTGCGCGATCATTCAAGGCATCAATTACTTGCTTGTGCGCGTGTCCCAAAATCATAGGCCCCCAGGAAGCGATATAATCAATGTATGAATTACCATCTACATCATACAAGTAGGCACCTTCCGCTTTTTCAATAAATATTGGCGCTCCACCTACAGACTTAAATGCTCGAACAGGTGAATTTACACCCCCTGGAATAACTTTTTTAGCAGACGCGAATAAATTACTAGAACGAGTATAAGTGTACATGGCATTCGTTTTCATTATCTTATATTTGCACCACGAAATTAGCAATAATAAGAACGTATGAACTTCGAATCAAGCCTAAGCTTTGCAAAAAAAATGGATGAGCAGGATCCCTTAAAAGGATTCCGGGAAAAATTTCTTTTTCCAGACTTCCATGAACATGAGGTGATTTACTTTACAGGGAACTCACTGGGACTACAGCCGGTAAAGACCCGACAGGTGATTTTAGAGGAACTTGACGATTGGGGCAAATTCGGAGTAGAAGGACACTTTATGTCAAGACGTCCATGGTATAGCTACCATGAACAGCTCACGGAGCTCAGTGCATACGTAGTTGGTGCAAAGCCAATTGAAACGGTTGTTACGCATTCGCTTACAACAAACATTCACTTGCTAATGGTTTCGTTTTATCAACCCAAAGGGAACAGAACAAAAATTCTTTGCGAGAAAAAAGCGTTTCCAAGCGATCAATATGCGCTAATGTCGCAGCTTGAATTTCATGGCTATAATAAAGAACACCTCATTGAAGTTGGTCCGCGCGAAGGGGAAGAAACCATTCGCCATGAAGATATATTGAAGGCCATCCAAAAAAACAAAGATGAGCTTGCACTCGTTTTCATGGGCGGCGTAAATTATTACACCGGGCAATTCTTTGACCTAAAAGAGATTACAAAAGCTGGTCACGAGGCAGGTGCTATCGTTGGATTTGATTTGGCCCATGCTGCAGGGAATGTAAACCTCTCGCTTCACGATTGGGGAATCGATTTTGCTACATGGTGTTCATATAAATACTTGAACTCTTCACCAGGAGGAGTTTCTGGAATTTATGTCCATGAAAGACATGCTGACAACAAAGAGCTAAAAAGATTTGCTGGTTGGTGGGGACATGACAAGGAACAACGTTTTTTAATGGAGGATCAATTTGTTCCGATTAAAGGTGCCGAGGGATGGCAATTGAGCAACGCTCCTATATTAGGTATGGCGGCACACTTGGCCTCACTTCAAATCTTTAAAGAAGCGGGAATGGAGCGCATAGGTTCAAAACGAGATTTGATTACTGCCTATCTAGAATACCTCATCCTTAAAGTTTCATCTGAAAATGGAGATTTCCTAAAGATAATTACACCTAGCTCTATTTTTGAAAGAGGTTCTCAATTGTCTCTCGTCCTAGACAAAGATGGAAAGAAGAAATTTGATCTTCTCACGGAACAAGGAATTATTGCAGATTGGAGGGAGCCTAATGTAATCCGAATTGCCCCTGCTCCGCTCTACAACTCTTTTGAAGATTGTTGGCATTTTGCCGAGGTCTTAAGCAGAGAAGTATCTTAGGTTTTATTTGACATTATAAGCTCTGCAACAGTATCTGAAAAATACTTATGCTCTAATGTTCTCACTTTGGTTGAAAGCGTTTCTGAGGTTTCGTTTTCCGAAATTGATACCCTAAACTGCTTGATTATTTGGCCTTCATCATATGCGCCGTTCACATAATGGATTGTTATTCCTGATTCAATCTCTTTTGCATGAATTACCGCATTATGAACATGCATTCCATACATACCCTTCCCTCCAAACTTTGGGAGCAATGCTGGATGGATGTTTAAAATTTTATTAGGGAAATGTGCGATAAAGGCCGCTGGAATGAGCTTTAAAAACCCAGCCAATACTACCCAATCAATACGCATTTTTTTACAAAACTCAAGTAATTTGATTTTCTCAGGATCATTCCATGGGCGATATTGGTAAACAATACCAAAGTCTTCACACAAGACTTTTAAATTTTCGTTAGGTCGTGAACTATATACCAAGGCGACTTCTAAACCTTCCCTTTCCCTAAAGTTTATGAGCATTTTGGAGGCGTTTGAGCCCTCTCCTGAAATAAAAACTGCAATCTTTCGCATACTTTACCAATGCAAAGGTAAGAGTTTGCATCCTTATTTTAAGTTAATCAAGACCTATCAGTTGATAAATAATTGAAGATTATGTTGTTAATTGGCTATATCTTTTTTTTCTTTGCAACCATAAACATTAAAAATATTAAAAGATGTCAGATATCAGAGAAAAAGTTGTAGCAATCATCGTAGACAAATTGAACGTTGAAGAAAGTGAGGTTGCAAATGAAGCAAGTTTTACAAATGACTTAGGGGCTGACTCCTTAGACACTGTTGAGTTAATCATGGAATTTGAAAAGCAATTCAACATCTCTATTCCAGACGATAAAGCAGAAGGAATTCAAACAGTTGGTGATGCAATTGATTACATCACTGAAAACGCAAAATAGTACGATACATTTTTAAGGGACTTTATGGAGTTAAAACGAGTAGTTGTAACTGGTCTTGGCGCACTTACCCCTATAGGTAATACAACGTCAGAATTTTGGCAAAACCTAATTGCAGGTCAAAGTGGTGCTGCGCCTATTACTCATTTCGATGCTTCATTATTTAAAACACAGTTCGCCTGCGAAGTGAAAGGATTTAACGTATCTGATTTTATCGACCGGAAAGAAGCCCGTAAAATGGACCTATTTACACAGTATGCTATGGTTTCTAGTGATGAGGCTTTGGCAGACTCAGGTATACTAGAGTCAGAACCAAACCATGATCGTATTGGCGTGATTTGGGGTTCTGGTATTGGTGGTCTAAATACATTTCAAGAGGAGGCTAAAAGCTATTTTGCTAGTGATGGACCTCCTCGTTTGAATCCCTTTTTTATTCCCAAAATGATCGCAGATATGGCTGCTGGTCAAATTTCAATTAAAAACAATCTTAGGGGGCCGAACTATGTTACAGTCTCCGCCTGTGCATCGGCAACAAATGCAATTATTGATTCCTTTAATATTATTCGCCTTGGAAAAGCAGATGCTATTGTAACAGGTGGTTCGGAAGCTTGTGTTAACGAAATGGGGATGGGTGGTTTTAATGCACTCCGCGCATTGTCGACAAGAAACGAGACTCCAGAGACTGCCTCAAGACCTTTTGACGCAGAACGGGATGGATTTGTACTCGGTGAAGGTTCAGGAGCCCTGATTTTAGAGGAATATGAGCACGCTGTTAAAAGAGGTGCAAAAATTTATGCCGAAGTAATCGGTGGAGGGATGTCCGGAGACGCCTATCACATGACAGCTCCACATCCTGACGGGTTAGGTGCAAAAAACACCATGCTCGCAGCGATTGAAGATGCGGAGATTCATCCGGAAAATATAGATTATGTTAATGTACATGGAACATCGACTCCCTTAGGTGATGTGGCTGAAGTAAAAGCTATTGAAGAGGTCTTTGGCGAACATGCATACAATCTAAACATAAGCTCCACAAAATCAATGACGGGGCATCTTCTTGGTGCTGCAGGAGCAATTGAAGCGATAGCCTGTGTATTATCAGTCAAAGAAAACGTCGTCCCACCAACTATAAATAATACTATACCGGATCCGGCCCTTGATGAAAAGCTGAATTTCACATTCAATAAAGCAGAAAAAAGAACCGTTAATATTGCGCTCTCGAATACTTTTGGTTTTGGTGGACACAATACAAGTATAATTGTTAAAAAACATACGCCTTAAATTCTGAAACTTCCTTTGTTTAAAAAGAAAAAGACAGAGGGTGAACTTAAACTATTTCGTTTCATTCTCAGTAGGTTTGGTTACCGACCAAACAAGATTTTCTATTTTCAAAAGGCCATTACGCACAAATCATTCATCTCGCATTCTGAAAGCGACTACTCCAATGAACGGCTAGAATTTTTGGGAGATGCGATTTTGGACTCTATAACAGCTGAGTTTTTATTCTTGAAGTTTCCTGAAAGTAATGAGGGAACATTAACAAAACTAAAATCAAAGATTGTTAACCGAAAAAACCTTTGCAAGCTCGGAGAAGAAATCGGGATACGTGAAGTCTTGCTCTACAACAACAATAGATCAATAAATATTGCAACCCTTGAAGGAAATGCTTTTGAAGCACTAATCGGTGCAATATATTTAGATGGAGGATACCTCAAAACAAAGAAGGTAGTAGAACAGTACATATTCAAACGCTACCTCAATTTCACGCAGCTCTTGGAAGAAGAAATTGACTTTAAATCAAAGCTATTTATCTGGTGTCAAAGGAAAAAGCTTGACCTGAAATTTAATTTACTCTCTGAGGAACACAAAAATGGAAAATGGCAATACAACATTCAGGTGCAAATAAACCAGCAGGAATATGGTATGGGGAAAGGTCCGTCAAAGAAAGTTGCAGAACAAAATGCAGCCAAGGAAACCTTTGAATTATTAGGGGAAATTTGAATTTTGATTTAAGCATTTTATTTGCTTACTTTGTATTTGACTTTCTAAAACAACAACAATGAATTCTACAGACTTTTTCTTCTTATTGGGTGACATTTTTCAATGGACATTTCAAGCTTTCGAATTCATTGGCAATTTTGTTAATTACTTCTTCATCTTGCTTATCTTCAGTGGTCTTTGTTACTGGATGACAATTCAAAAAAGGCTAAGCAGTTTGTCGAATGTTCCCGTTGAAGTAAAAGAAGGAAAAGGTTGGTACAAGGAAAAAGGCCGACAGCTTAAATAGACCCTAGGCAACCCGGACCCTTTGCCGTTCGTTTGAACTAATATTAACTTAAAGCCGTGAAGGGATATTTTCTTTTTTTTTCAATTTTATGTCATAGTCTGATTGCATACTCACAAATTGGTAATGCTCCAGATTGCGCCGATGCATTAGGGAATTTTATTTGTGAAGATGCTGACTTCCAACTAACAGCAAATGGTGAGGGTGTTGAAGAGCTTTTAGGAAATACTATTTCTAATCCACAAACAAATCCAGCTTCAGGAAATGCAGGATGCATATTGGGCCAAGGTGAAACCAATAGTACTTGGATGATTATTACAATAGCCAACAGTGGGGAGCTACAATTTTCATTTGGTGCAGCAGGAGGGACTGGATTTTTTGATTGGATTATGTGGCCCTACTCCCCAACAGCTTGTGATGAAATTGCCAATAATACCCTTCCTCCTATAAGATGTAACTGGAATGGCCCATCAGCCGGTTTCACTGGTGTAGCTAATCCGCTACCTGCCGGAGCTTCAGCGGCAAACTTCGAACCACCTTTTAATGTCATAGCCGGGGAACAGTACTTATTACATATGTCAAACTTTAGCTCATCAGTCACTAGTCTACCACTATCCTTTTTTGGTACTGCCGGAGTGACATGTAATCCTCTTGAAGTGACAGTGAATGATGCAAGTATTTGTCCTGGAGATGAAGTAATATTGACCGCTTCTGCACCAGCGGCATCCGGAACACTTGACTTTTTGTGGAGCCCTGGAAATGAAACAAGCGCATCAATAACTGTAGCTCCATCTATTACATCAGTATATACTGTTACAGTGACCGAAACATTGCCCACAGGAGCAGAAACAGTTGGTCTGGGTCAATCCACTGTTATCGTTTTAGACGAGAATGATCCTCAATGTAGCTGCACAGTATCAGCATCTAATAACGGTCCAATTTGTTTTAATGCAACATTCGACCTAAATGCAACAGCGGTGGATAATGGAACTTATGAATGGGATATTATCGGAGATGTAATTGGAACAGGACAAAATATCATCGGACTTCCGGCATTGGCTCCCGGCACATGGCCCATTCAAGTAACTGCGGTGGATGAGAACGGTTTTATATGTACTGATGTAACACAGCTGATTATCATTCCGCCCACAGATCCACAATGTAGCTGTGAAATAAGCGCATCCAATACGGGGCCCATTTGCTACAACGCTACATATGATCTCAACGCTACAACAGTGGCAAACGGGACCTATGAATGGTCCGTTGATGGAAATATTATTGGAACCGAACAGAATTTAACTGGATTACCTGCCTTGGCTCCAGGGGTCTGGACTATTCAGGTCTCAGCGATAGATGATACAGGATTAAGCTGTGTAGCAACAACGGACCTTGAAGTGCTATCAGAAACTGACGCTTCTTGTAGTTGCACCGTTACAGCATCTAACACGAGCCCGATATGCATAAATGATAGCTTCAACCTTTCTGCAGAATCAACAAGTAACTGTACCTATGAGTGGGAGCTTTTAGGAGCAACAATCGGTACCGATCAAAATATGTCAAATATAATAAGCAGTGCAGCAGGTATATTCTCATATGGCGTAACGGCAACAGACGAGAATGGTTATACCTGTAACGCGATTACTGAGGTTCTTGTCAATCCTTTACCCTCTATTTCAGCAGGTACGGACGAACAAATTTGTTTCGGTGACGAAATAACACTTATAGCTTCAGGAGGAATTTCCTACAATTGGTATGATGGTACTCAATGGTTTAATAATATAACCAACGAAATCACCTTTAACATCAGCAATAATCAAGATTTCATCGTAGAAGGAGAAGACATAAACGGATGTCTGAATACTGATTCCTTATTGGTTATTGTTAATGCGTCACAGGCGCCTAACCTAAACACCGAGGCTAGTGAAATCTGTTCAGGTGGTTCTGTTCAGCTTTCAAACCTCAATACAAATGCAGAGACAACAAATTGGTACTTTTCAAATGGGACAGAAAGTATTGGCTCTAACAACCCAAGTCCTTTCTTTTTTAATGAGGTAGGTTGCTATGATCTTACTTTAACTATGGTCGATAATAATGGGTGCGATACGGCAGTGAGTTTCAATAATGTGGTCTGCGTAGAAAAGCCGGTAGCATCCTTTTATACCAACCCTAGTTTTATTGGCCCAGGGAACAGCGAAATTTATTTCTTTAATACCTCCGTTGGTGCAGTTTCTTACTTATGGGAATTTGGCGATGGTGAGTTCTCGAATCAATTTGAAGATGTTCATACTTATGATATAACACAACAAACAGGATTTCAAGCTACATTACGGGCGTATTCTCCAGCTGGATGCGAGGATTCAGTATCGATTCCTATTACCTACCAAGAAGAGCTCATATACTACATTCCTAACTCCTTTACCCCAGATGCGGATGAACACAATCAAATATTTAAGCCCATTTTTACAAGTGGTTTTGATCCTTTCAATTACGAAATTTCAATTTACAACAGGTGGGGAGAGATGATCTGGAAATCGTTTGATCATAATCAAGGATGGGATGGCACGTATTCTTCGAATAAAGGCATACCTGTTCAAGAAGGTCAGTACAGCTGGGTAATTAAATTTAAGCCAAAAGATACGGACGGAAAAATAGTTATTCACGGAATAGTGAACGTTCTGAAATAAAGGTGCTATTTATCCGAACTTAGATTTGAGGTTAAGAAATCACGATTCATTCTAGCAATATTCTCCAATGAAATCCCTTTTGGACACTCCACCTCACACGCGCCTGTATTGGTACAATTTCCGAAACCTTCTTTATCCATTTGCCGAACCATATTCTGTACCCTATTTTTAGCTTCAACCTGACCTTGAGGCAAGAGAGAGTATTGAGAAACCTTAGCGCCTACAAATAGCATTGCAGAGCCGTTTTTACAGCTTGCTACACAAGCACCACAGCCAATACATGTAGCAGCCTCGAAAGACTTATCTGCATCCTCCTTTGTAATTGGGATTGCATTGGCGTCTAATGTGTTTCCTGAAGTATTAACAGAAATAAATCCACCTGACTGTTGTATTCTATCGAACGCTGATCTATCTACCATTAAATCTTTTATAATCGGGAAGGCCTTTGACCTCCATGGCTCAATGTAAATAGTGTCTCCATCACTAAAGCTTCTCATGTGAAGCTGGCAGGTAGTATTACCAGTTTGGGGACCATGCGCTCTACCATCAATATACAACGAGCAAGAACCACAAATACCTTCTCTGCAATCATGATCAAATGTAACAGGAGATTCTTTTTTTGCCACCAACTGCTCATTAAGTTGGTCTAACATTTCCAAAAAAGAGCTATCAGTAGAAACTTTATTCAATTCGTAAGTTTCAATACAACCCTTAGCTTCAGAGTTTTTTTGACGCCACACCTTAAGTACTATATTAATGAATTTAGAAGCCATATTTTTATTTATAATTCCGATCTGCTATTTTGATTGATTCATATTTGAGTTCTTCTTTGTGGAGCACCGAGTTTCGAGCGTCCTGATCAACATATTCCCAAGCGGCAACATATTTAAAGTTAACATCATCTCTTAATGTTTCACCTTCTTCATCTTGATATTCTTCTCTAAAGTGACCTCCACAAGATTCTTTTCTATTTAATCCATCCACAGCCATTAGCTGTCCTAACTCGAGTAAATCTGCTACGCGAAGCGCTTTCTCTAATTCAGAATTCAACTCATTTGCGGAACCTGGTATAAAAACGTCTTTCCAAAATTCTTCCCTCAAATCTTGAATTTCCTCGATGGCACTTTGTAATCCTTCTTTATTACGGCTCATCCCAACTTTGTTCCACATGATTAAACCAAGCTTCTTGTGGAAATAATCTACCGAATTTTTCCCTTGTATACCCATTAACTTTTCAATCTTATGGGTTACTTCGTTTTCAACAGCTTCAAATTCTGGTAAATCTGTAGGTATCTCTCCTGTTCTTATTTCATTGGCAAGATAGTTTGCAATGGTAAACGGCACTACGAAATAACCATCCGCCAAGCCTTGCATTAAGGCTGATGCTCCGAGACGATTCGCCCCATGATCAGAGAAGTTTGCTTCGCCCGCAACAAAACATCCAGGAATAGTACTCTGAAGGTTGTAATCTACCCAAACTCCTCCCATCGTGTAATGTACGGCTGGATATATTTTCATCGGAGTTTCATATGGATTCTCATTGGTGATTTGTTGATACATCTGAAAAAGGTTTCCGTATTTTTCTTCTACCCATTCTTTACCTAATTCAATAGTTTTCTCTTCTGAAGGGTTCTTATCTCCTTTAGCGAAAGCAACCTGCTTTCCTTTTGTTTTGATTTCTGTTGCAAAATCGAGATAAACTCCTTCATTTGTATCATTCGCTTCAATACCATGACCAACATCACACCTTTCTTTCGCTGCCCTCGAAGCAACATCTCTAGGCACTAGGTTTCCAAAAGCGGGATAACGTCGTTCCAAATAATAGTCTCTATTTTCTTCTGCTATTTCCGTGGGCTTTAATTTCCCATCACGTATGGCTTCAGCATCTTCTTTTCTCTTCGGAACCCAAATGCGTCCAGAGTTTCTTAGCGACTCTGACATAAGCGTTAATTTCGACTGATTTGTACCATGAACAGGAATGCAAGTGGGGTGAATTTGTACATAGCAAGGGTTCGCAAAGTGCGCCCCGCGTTTATGAATCTTCCATGCTGCAGAAACATTACTCCCCATGGCATTTGTAGAGAGAAAGTAAACATTTCCATAACCTCCAGAGGCAATAACCACTGCATGTGCAGAATGACGATCTAACTTTCCAGTAATCAAATTTCGCGTAATAATTCCCCTTGACTTACCATCTACTTTAACAAGATCCATCATTTCATGACGGTTATACATTTTTACTCTTCCCAAACCGATTTGACGAGACAAAGCTGAATACGCACCTAATAATAATTGCTGACCTGTCTGACCTGCGGCATAAAATGTCCGTCTAACCTGAACTCCACCAAAAGAGCGATTGTCTAATAGCCCTCCGTATTCGCGTGCAAAAGGAACACCCTGAGCTACACATTGATCGATAATACTAACGGAAACCTCCGCAAGACGATAGACGTTTCCTTCTCTAGATCTGTAATCACCTCCTTTAATGGTATCGTAGAAAAGACGGTAAACGCTGTCTCCATCATTTTGATAATTTTTCGCAGCATTAATACCTCCCTGAGCCGCAATTGAATGTGCTCTACGCGGTGAATCTTGAAAACAAAAACACTTAACATTGTATCCCATTTCACCTAAAGATGCAGCAGCAGATGCTCCAGCTAAACCTGTTCCTACAACAATAACATCAATTTTAGGCCTGTTGTTGGGCGCAACAAGTTTCATCTTGTTTTTATGATTTGTCCACTTCAAGTCAATTGGTCCTTCAGGGGTATTACATTTAAGTATTGACATATTCTAAGTTTTCCTATGAGTTGATATAAATAATGACTGGTATTATTGCAAATAACAAGGGGACAACAATTGCGAAACCTCGACCAAAAATTGAAATTAGCGGTGTATATTTAGGATGATTTAAACCAAGAGATTGAAAGGCTGAAGAAAAGCCATGCCATAAATGAAAGGCTAAAACAGACATGGAAATCACATAGAATAGCGTTCCTAATAAACCTACAGGAATTCCGGATTCTGTTGTATTTCCTTTACTAAAATATTGGAGGACGACAGTGTGCAGATCTTTGTACCCTTCTCCAAGTACTTCATCCTTTTTTCTGATTTGTTTATTCTTGGCCTCTTCAAAGGCCAATAACTGCTCTTCTGACAAGACGTTTTCGCTTATGTAAGAGTTGTATTCTTTTTCAATAGATTGATTCATTTTATCCGCTCGCATGATAATCTGTGTGCCTTCGGTATCACCAATCATTCTTAGCTGTGCTGTTGTAATTTGTTCTCCCTTGTGCGTTAAATAAAGCGTATCTTGAGAGGTCTCAGAATAATAGGAATGTAGAGGAACTTCCGTTGTATACTTCATTTTCCACCAGAAATTGGACATGTGCGTTGCAATAAAAACCAAAACTAAAGTTCCAAGCAGAGCCATATACCTGGAGGTCCAAGAGGAATTCGCTGAAGGTTTGGAATATGCGTATTTAACTGGACGCGCTCTTCTATTTTGAACAAGTAACACAATTCCATCCGCCGCATGGAATAAAATAGAGAAATAGGTTAAATAGGACAAAACCTTAACGGCAGGGTTGTGGGTCATAAAGTAAGCATACTCATTAAAAATTCTTTTGCCCTCCTCGCCTGTCTGAAAAATCATTTGCAAGTTACCTAAAAGGTGACCGACTAAAAAAAGACACAGAAAAAGACCCGTCAGGGCCATATAATATTTTTTAGCTAACGAGGATTTAATAAATGCCGAATTGCTCATATAATTGCACTATTCTTTTCTCTCTGCAAAGTTACACCTAAAGAACATATGAATGAAAAAAAGGTTCTTATTTAGAATAATTATATATAACATAGCTTTGCGCCTTGTTCATTCACCTCAAGTTCTACCATGGCACCAATAATCATTGCTCTGTTGTCCTCAATATGTCCGGTTGGAAAATTAAAGCAAATGGGGACGTTGTTGTCTTTTACTTTTTCAAGTATAGCATCTTCGTATGTCATTCCGAATGAAGGAGTTGTATCTTGCAGATCTGTCATACCACCTATTACTAAAGCTTTTATTTCGTCAAAAACTCCTGCTTTTTGAAGCGCAAAAAGCATACGGTCGATGTGATAAAGCTGCTCTGATAGGTCTTCTATAAATAAAATTGAGCCCCTAAAATCATAAGCATCAGTTGTTCCTAGAAGGCTGTATATGATACTGAGATTGCCCCCTACAAGAGGTCCGCGTGCAATTCCTGTGTTATTCATAGAAGACAAAGGAGCTTCAATTGAAAAAGATTCTCCCGTTAAAGCGGAACGAAATGTTTCCAAAGCCTCCTTCGAGTTCATCTGAAAATTGAGCGGCATTGTCGCATGCATACTCATTATAGATAATCTTTGGGCTCTATGATGTAAAACGGTTATATCACTGAAACCAATCAGCCATTTAGGGGACTGCTCAAAATTGCTCCAGTTTAATTCATCAACTATCCTAACGCATCCATAACCGCCACGCGCGCACAATATAGCTTTTGCATCTTTATGATCAATGGCTAATTGAAAATCCGAAATGCGGTCAAAGTCATTGCCTGAAAAATAATTATGTTTACCAAGCGTATGTGCTGCACATTCAGCTGTAAAACCCCATGACTCAACAAGCTTTATTGCAAAATAAATTGATTCTGGATCTATACTTTTAGCCGGAGAAACTATGTAAATCAAATCTCCTTTTTTCAAATTATTTGGTCTTCTCATAGTGTTGTCCTTATCTGAATTCTAACAGAAAGTAAATAACTCAAATACACTGATGGTATTCAAGGAATAAATATAGTGAAAAGGTGGGCTCGATTATTATGCCGAAAAAGTTTCAATTCTTTGTGCATTCATTTTTAAAAAATTAAATTTGCCGGCTATGTTAATTGGTGAAGATTTTACAAAAATACGCTTAGACCTCAACGGTCTTGTTTTGCTTGAACCAAATGCCATTGTGTCCGACCTTGTCATGGCAGTGGTTAGCTTCTATATTGCAAGAAAATTATATTCCAAAAGAAGCTCAAATGGATTTATAAAATATTGGTACTACTTTTTTTTAACCTTTGGTTTTGGTGCCTTACTTGGGTCAATGGGACACGGATTATTTCACTATTTAGGCCCTCAAGGTAAATTTCCCACCTGGATTTCAGCGATTCTCAGTACTTATTTCATTGAGAAAGCAATGATTAAATCATACGAGCGTCGTAACAAGAAAAATATCCTTGGGAAAATCGCTTTTTTCAAAATGATCACTGTTTTCCTTTTGGTGATCACCGTTATTTCATCAGCTGCATTTGACAAAAATCATACGATTGGGTTCCTTCCTATCGCAATCAATACAATACTCGGCGTATTCATATCAGTTAGTGTCATAAGCACTGTAAACATAAAAAATCAAACTGGATTTAAATGGCTCGTCTTTGGCGTTTTAGCAATGTTGCCGAGTGCAGTAATATTTCTAATGAAAATAAATTTATTGCAATGGTTTGACAAAGGAGATTTATCTCACGTATTTATGACAATCGGCGTGTGTGTTTATTACACTGGTATTACAAAGATTGATACTGAGAAAGCTCCCTTTAACCCTAACGTTGAATCGTTAACAACGAAGACTCGGTAACATCTTTACCGTTCATGTCTTTCGCAGAAAAATAATAAAGATAGGTTCCTGATGGTGCAGGTTGGCCATTAAGCATTGTTCCGTCCCACTTGAAATGAGCATCACTTGACTTAAATACTGGCTGGTTTTGTTGGTTCAGAATAACTATTTGAAACTCTTGCTTGTCTTCCATTTTGATTTCAAACACGTCGTTAACGCGATCTCCATTGGGCGTGAAAATATTTGGCAATAATATCTCCTCCTCGAGTACAATCACAGTTTCTTGAATCTCATCAGATGTTTCTACAAGAGACTCGTCTTGCGAAGGATCCTCGCTAATTGGAGCAATAACTTCAACGTCATCAACGACCTGCTCAGCTGGAA
>CESZ01001164.1_pt1 | contig 19299 bp, 21 predicted proteins | sample 531081 | NCBI WGS metagenome assembly CESZ01 (sample SAMEA2621260, study PRJEB7988) | marine metagenome | biome: marine biome (ENVO:00000447); feature: surface water layer (ENVO:00002042); material: "saline water (ENVO:00002010), including plankton (ENVO:xxxxxxxx)" | depth 5 m | reverse complement strand
GTCATCATTCAAACCGCTGAGAAACTCCAACAGAATGCCCAAACCGCTGGTGACGACACTGCGGACGAGATGAGCGGGAAGATCATGATCAACACCGCTTATGTCGGCACGGGTAGTGCTGCAGCGAACACCGACGAGTACCACCTTGTCGTGCGTCTCGCACCAGGCAGTGACCCCACTCCAGCCACCGGTATCTCCTTCCAAGTGTTCTGTGAAAACGGTATTGTTGAGGGCACGCTTGCCACCACAGATGTCCACGTGATGGAAACCGAGCTTGACATCACTGGCAACCTCTTGGTCGGCGTCGGCTACATTGTCTACATCGACGCTGACGACGGCGCTACGGACTGCGGTCCTGACGCTGTCACCACGTCGCAGTTGTACCTCCATGTTCTCAACGGTGGTACGACCTACGAGACCCTGACCGTTGACGACACTTCCCCTGGCGCCCTTGTGGTTTGATTGCTTCTGAGAGTCTCTTTTGACTCTCGGAAGGAGGTTATCAAATGGCATGGCCATTCAGTGGAAACTCGGGTGGAAATAAAAACGCAGACCAAGCAATGAGCGAGGAGCGCCTTAAGATTCTGGCCAATGTGGCCATCGAACAGGTGCCTTTCCCTGAACAAGGGATGCTCAGTGAAGAGGATGCGTGGACCATCTCACCCGGGCCGACCCGTGCACGAATCAACAGTCAGCAAAGCGTTCCGAACGTGGCTGCTACACTCGCTCCAGTGGCCGCTCCGGTCCCTGCAGCACCGGCAACCGTGGACACCTCTGGCCTTGAGCGGCTCATCAGTAGCCGTCTGGATATGGTTGAGGATGTTCTTCGCATGGTTGAACACCGTCTCGATGAGGGTGTTTCCGTCAGCGATGCAGCTGGCGGCCATAGCGAAGCGGAATACCACGACGATGACGAAGAAAGCGAAGGTGGCGCAAGCGGCGACCGCATCATCACAGCAAGTGGTGAAGTGGTTGAAGTTGGCGGCACATCTCGCATGATGGAAGACGACCAAGGGCAACTCGTGGAACTCTACGAGGCACAAGCTCTGGCTGCAAATCCATTCCTCGTCGCACCACGCTCAAGCGGTTCCGGAAACGGACAGTCAAGCACCGGTGCGCCCACCGTGGCCGCGTTGCTGCTCGACCACATGTCCGGTATGGCTGCGGTGAGTTTCACCCAGAAAGCCATGGAATCTGGAATGCTAACGCAGCAAGAAGGCGACGACGTGTTGGCGATTGTTCAACTCGCAGAACCCGGCGATCCGGAGACGGCCCTCGAAGACCACCTGCCCCACCGACAACTGTTGGTGTTCTCGGCTCTTGTGTCTTCATGGCGCCAACTCCACATGCTTCGAGGTGAAGAGTGACATGGGTGCTTCGGTTGGTGTAGGAGGATTGATCATCGGCATTTCGATGCTGGTGGTGTTCTCCATGGCGTATCAAGCCATTTCGTTACAAATTGATTCAGGTGTTGACCGAATCGAGGAAGCCGACGAACCCGCACCAACCTTCACCATTGACGATGCGGTGATTTTCACCGGAGCCATGGTTGACGTCACCATCGTCAGCGGCGGCTCAGGTTACAGCTCAGGAGGCACCATCGAAGCCTCCAGTGGAACAGGAGGCTTTTCAGCGACCTACACGACCAATGGCACAGGAGCCATCATTTCCGTGGATATCACCAGTCACGGAAATTATTCCACGCTCCCAACCCTCGTCGTGAACGGTGGCGGAACTCCGACTTCCACGGCAAGCCTCACGGCCGTCCGCGGCAACGTCCTCTATGCGAACATCACCAACACCGGTTCAACAACGATTGCACACGATGATGTGTGGATGTTCCTTGACGGACAAGACCCAACGCTGTTTTCAACGGTTTACAACCCTCCTTTGACCGATCTTTGGTTTTCGGGGGAAACGCTGTTTCTGGACTGGTTTGACACCGGTCTTCCCGGCGATGAACGAATTACGATGACGGTGGACCAAACCACGGTTGGACACGGGTTGTGGTGATGGTATGGCTGACGGAGGTTCTTCTTCGATGATCATGCTCATCACGGCATTGTTGGTTTCAGGAGGTGCGGGCGCCGTGCTTGTCTCCGAGTGGAGCGACGCTGTACGTGTTGTTCAAGTGAACGAACGTGCTGCAAGCGACAAGGATCAGGTCAGTGTTGAACTGACGGGGGATCCAGCCATGGTGCCCTACAACACCACCTCTGACACCATCACGCTGTTTTTGTTGAACACCGGAGAATACAACCTCGACACCACGGACTACCAAGTGCTGGTGAACGGCGAGGCACCCACCTCAACATCAGAAACCGTTCTGCCGAGCGGTACAGACTGGAACCCAGGCGACTTGCTGGAGGTGGTATTGACCGATACCTCGTATGCGTTTTCCGATGGCGAAGACGTGTCGATTTACTTCATTGGTCTCTCTGAATCCGTCAACGGACACACCCACTCAGCCACCACCAACGCGGAGGTGAGATTGAATGCTTTCGCCTGACGAAAACCCTTTCATCACCGCCCACAAACCGGTCGAGGACGGCTTCCCCTTTGTGGTGGAAACCGATTCGCTGGCCGACTCCATGGGGCTCCGTCTGCCGAACCGTTCGCTGTATTTGCTGCAAGGCAAGGTCGGGGCAGGCAAATCGCTAATCGCCCAACGCCTCATCCACGGCATGGTTCAAAACGGGGTCAAGGTCCTCGTCATTACGACAGAATTGACCACACGGGGTTGGATTGAACAAATGGAGAGTATCGGGTACGGCATGACGGAAGCTATGCGAATGGGCCAAGTGATGGTCCTTAGCCGGTACGGGACCATTGCTGAATCACGTCAAGACGTGACTCTTCATGACGTGCTGAACAGCCCGGCGGTACCCGCAGCTGACGTGATTGTGCTGGATTCAGCGAGTTCGCTGATGCCGTCCGTTGGGAGTAAAGCGGACCACTTCGCCTTGATTCAGCAACTACGGAAAATCGCTTCCGACGGACGTTCATTCATGCTGTGTGCGGACCCAGAGGAAATGGATCATTCGCTTCTTCACACCTTGCGGGCTTCGGCAGAGGTCGTCTTGGACTTGGAAAACGCATTAATCGGTGGAGAACTGAAGCGCAACATCATCATCACTCGCTTCCTTCGAGCAGCGGGTCCCATTCAAACATCGGTTGGATGGCGTGTTGAACCCGGTATGGGCTTCATTGTGGACATCACGGCGGTGAGCTGACGGGGCGATATCATGGCGGAGGAACCACGATTTGCGAAAGGCGACCTCAATGGCGTCATGGCCGCCTATCCTCACGTGGCGGAATGGGTGCGCGATTTCGAGATGCGTTATGGCTCACGCCCAATCTACTACGGCCCGCTTGACAGGGACGCCAAAAAGCAACGCCCCCTGAACCTCATCTACGTCACACGTGAACCGATCTTTGTTCACATCTACGAACCTCCAGCCGATGACGACGGTGGTGGAACCATCCTTTGGTTCGGCCTTGAACCACAATTGACCGAGGAAGAAGAGAACATTCGGAGGGAACTCGTTGAGACCTTGCTCCAAGAAGCCCCAACGGCGCCCTCATTTACCACCGACAATGAATTCGAGAACATCCTTCAACAGATGATCGAACGGTACACTATCCTAGACACCGAGGCCAACAACCTTGTCCGCCGGCAAGGGCGACTGTGGGAGATGGTCGGCATGGACGACAAACGGCTCACGGTATCTCAGACTCAGCGCGAGCGCCTCAGCTACGTCGTGATTCGGGACTTGATTCGAAACGGCCCCTTGGAACCATTGCTTTCCGACGAGATGCTGGAAGATATTCACTCGGTTGGTCTCAAACATATTCACATGGACCACAAGGTGTTTGGCATGGTCACCTCCAACATCCGCTTTAGGGAGCGAGAACTTCTGTCTCGCTACCTCCGTGCCATGTCCGAGCGTATCGGTCGTCCTGTATCCGACAACAAACCTATCATTGACGGTGTACTCCTCGATGGGTCCCGTATCAACATCATTTTCTCAGACGACGTGTCCATGCTCGGTCCGTCGTTCACCATTCGTAAATTTGCTGAAGAGACCATTTCGGTCATCCAACTCATCAAATGGGGCACGATGTCGGCTCAACAGGCCGCGTACATCTGGATTTGCCTAGAATACGGCATGTCCGTTCTCGTGTCAGGAGAAACCGCATCGGGGAAAACCACCACCCTCAATGCGATTCTTCCGTTTATTGATCACAACGTGAAGATTTACTCTGCCGAAGACACACCTGAGGTCAAAGTTCGCCACAAGATTTGGCAGCGATTGGTCACACGCGATGCCAAGAACGAAGACTCTCGCGTGGAAATGTTCGATTTGTTGAAGGCCGCTCTGCGAAGCCGACCACGCTACATCATCATCGGTGAGATTCGTGGTGTCGAGGGCGCAACAGCGTTCCAAGCCATGCAGACCGGTCACCCGGTTATCGCAACCTTCCACGCATCCTCCATCGTCAAGATGATTCAACGTTTCACCGGTGACCCCATCAACGTCCCGATTCGTTTCTTCGACAACCTCAACTTTGCGATTTTCCAAGAGGTCGTTGAAGCCCCCGGAGGGGGTATTGCCCGACGTATCACCGGAATTGACGAGGTTATCGGCTACAACAAGCACAGTGATGGTGTGCTGACTCGTGGTATGTTCGAATGGGATCCAGTCAAAGACAAGCACTACTTCCGTGGTATGTTCCAGTCCCATTTGCTTGAGAACAAGATCGCTGCCATGGCCGGTTTTGCCAACAAACGAGACATCTACGACGAAATGCTTCGACGTGCCGACGCTATTCAGCGCATGGCCGACCGTGATTTGACGCACTATGACGATGTGTTCGATTTGCTCGGCCTTTACTACTCCAATGGTTGGGACCACTTTAGCCGGGCCATTGACACATGGGTTGGCATCAACCAGAACTGAGGATGATGAGACATGGAGCGCATGTCGATTTGGCAAATTGCCCTTCGGCGCCTCGAGATGCCAGTCTCCCGGTTTCTCTCATTCTACGTCGCTCCCGCCGTGGTGGCGACGTTTTTCATTTCCATCCTCATTGTGTTCCTGACCGGCGGGTTGGCTGCGGGCGCCCTCTTTGCAGGATTCACTGGGTTCCTCTTTGTGATCATGCTCACGGCCATGTCGGCCCTTGCTGCCGTTGCGTTTCCTCTCTTGGAAGTCCAGCGTTCAGCCAGCCTGATCGAAGAAGAGATGCACATGTTCATCACTCGCATGGGCATTCTTTCGATTGGTGAAGTGGGCGCACAGTCAATATTTGACATTCTCAAACAAATGAGGGATTACGGTGAATTGGCCTCAGAGGTCAAGCGCATCGAGACCCTCGTCGACAAATGGAACACCTCGCTTCCCGAGGCAGCCCGTATCGTAGCTCATCAGAGCCCGAGCCCGTTGTGGTCGGATTTTCTTGACCGTATGGCCTTCTCAATCGAGGCAGGTCAACCCATTGACGAATTCATGCGCTCGGAGCAAGAAACCATTGCCGAGCAATACAACACGCTCTATGACACCCGATTGGAGTCTGTTGATACCCTGAAGGAAATCTACGTCTCGCTGAACACGGCTGGCCTCTTCGGTCTGGTCATCGCCGGTATTCATCTCGTTCTCTTTGAGGTGGGTGGAGTCGACGATACGCCGATTGAGATTGCAAGTCGCTTGCGGTTTTTGCTCTTGGCCTCGCTGTTGTTTTTGTTCATCCAAATCGCCGCTGTGTTTGCCTTCCGGGCCACCATTCCAAAGGACGCAACCTTTGCAAGGGACGAGATGGACACGCCGTTTCGAATCAACTTCCGACGTTCGTTCCTGTTGTCAGCGGCCATTTCCTCGGGCTTGCTCATTTTGTCCGTCCTGACGCTGATTTGGACGTGGGCGGTCATCACCTCGCAATGGGACAAGTACGGCCTTCTTTTCATTGCCCTTCCGTTCACGCCGTTGTTGATTCCAGCGTTCATGGTTCGTCGGGAAGAAAGGCAAATCCAACGCCGAGACGAGACCTATCCTGATTTCATTCGTGCGCTGGGTGGAACGGCACAAGCTCGTTCAGCCGAACCATCGGCCACCATCAAGGCGCTTCGAGGAATCGATTTCGGTATGCTTGACAATTCGATTGACCGCCTTGAGAAACGACTCGCTACTCGTATCGATTCCGACCGTGCGTGGGATTACTTCACCGCTGACACCAACTCGGCTGTTATTTCCCGATACACTCGCATCTACATCGAGGGGGCTCAATCCTCTGGCCAACCAGCTGGCACGGCCGAGATGGTATCGCGTAGCGTTGGTAATCTCTTGTCGCTGCGCAACCGTCGGGCGCTCTCGGCCAACACAATGTGGGGCGTAGCCATCGGTTTGTTGATTTCCAGCGTGGCGTCGCTCAACGTTACGACCTCGATCGTCCTTCAACTCGGCGATGCCATCGCAGGGGTTGCCTCGGGATTGGTCGATACCGATGTCGGTGCACTATCGGAGTTTTCAGGCGGCATCGCCTTGCCCGTGATGGAAGATGCATCTTCGGTTGACGACAATATCCGGATGTTCAAAATCATCATCTCGCTTCTAATTTTGATGCAAGTCGTGACCGTCTCATCGATTGCAACTCGGCTGCGTGGTGGTACTCGGATGAGCGCTGTGGGGCAGATGGTTCAACTCACGCTGGTGGCCGGATTTGCCTCCCTCTTCACTGCCATCGTGCTTGAGCAAGCAAGCAGTATCTTCAGCGTCTGATGGGCGGGAACATTCATACTCCCGCTTTACCAAGTCCTATCCATGCAAGCCCCACTTCCACCTCCTCAAGCCGCAGCCTCGCCCTATCAGCCACCTACGGGGTCCATGGCCAAAGGAAGCATGTACACCTTCCAAAAATGGCTGATGATCGGCATGGTTCTCCTTGTGTTTTCAACCGTAATAGCACAGTTCCCCCTCTCTTCTTCTGTTCCAGACATCACCGATTATGACATCACGGATGAGAAGGAAGCGGACCAGTACCTCGCTGATGTGGACAGCTACGAAGGCCAAGTTGCGCTCTTTGGAGCCTTTTCCACCATCCTTCAATCCGGTGCCATTGTCATGCTCGGTTATGCCTTCTTCCGGGAATCGCAAGAAGACGCCAACCAGCACGTCGCCGTCCGCATCACCATGATGTTGGTGGGTGTGGTCATGGTCACAAGCATCGTTGGACGCAGCTTTTCCCTCTTCTGAGGTTAGCGTTTCATCTCTTCACGGATTCGCTTTTTGGTTGCGGCCCAAGAACAGATGGGGCACGTTGTAAGGTCGTGGTAGCGTGCAGGGCAGTATTCCCGGCCAAAGAAAATGATTTGCAAGTGGAGGTCATTCCACAACGCACGAGGGAACACCGCCTTGAGGTCGTTCTCGGTTTTTTCCACCGTTGTTCCATTGGATAAACCCCAACGAGCTGCCAATCGATGGATGTGGGTGTCGACTGGAAACGCTGGGACATCAAAGGCTTGGGCCATGACAACCGAAGCCGTTTTGTGGCCCACGCCCGGAAGGGCTTCAAGGGCTTCAAAGGAAGCAGGGACTTCGCCATTGTGCCGTTCGACGAGCAGTTCAGAAAGCCGCTTGATGTTCTTGGCTTTGGTGGGAGCCAGTCCAACCTGGCGAATGTCGGCGAGAATGGTGTCCACTTCCAAGGCGGCCATGGCTTCGGCCGAGCTGGCTTTGGCAAACAGGGCGGGAGTGACCTCATTCACCTTCAAATCGGTGGTCTGGGCACTCATGAGGACGGCGACCAACAACTCGAACGGATTGCTGTGGTCGAGTGGAATGGGGATGACAGGGTAGAGTTTCTGGAGTTGCTCGGCGATGATGTCGGCCTTGTCTTGCCGCTTCACAACACCACTCATCCTTCGTAGGTAGCGCTGTATTCTTCACCGGTTTGCCATCCAAAGTAAATTCCAGCCAGCACCGAGGCAAGCGGGATAGCGTTGCAAGCAAGGATAACACCAGGGCTACCGTTGTCCATTGGTTTACCGAGGATGTACCAAACGATCAGCCCGAGGACAAGGCCGGGGATGATCATCATGCTTCCCATGATGATGGTACGTAGGGTGCGCATGGTTTTCCCAAGGAGAGGTGAGTCAAGAAGGTGTGCTTTCCACTTAACGCTGCATCCGCTCTTCCAGTTCACTTCCGGAAAGGGCATTGAGCGTGTCGTGGGGTTCGATCCAACCCTTTCGGGCCGTCATTACGCCATAGGCAATGTCGCTGAGTCCTCGTATGGAATGAGCGTCGGGGTTGATTGCAACCGGGACGCCCAAACCCTTGGCGTGTTTACACAAACGCCAATCGAGGTCGAGTCGGTAGGGACTGGCGTTGAGTTCAATCGCTTTGAGGCGACCCTCATCGTTGTGTTCTGCCATGTGTTCAAGCACGGCAAACAAGTCCACTTCGTATCCTTCACGTCCTTGCAAGATGCGGCCGGTAGGGTGTCCCAGCACGTTGGTCGCCGGATGGTCGATGACCCGCATCAATTCCTCGGTGTTTTCCAATTCGTCCCGGCCACGCCACTTGGTCATGGCGTGAACGCTGGCCACCACGTAATCGAGTTCGGCCAGCACATCGTCGGGATGGTCGAGTTTTCCACCTTCGAGAATGTCGGACTCAACCCCATGAAAGAGGCGGAAATCAACGCCATCGTTGGCCCATTCAGCGTTGTATTGCTTGATGGTCCGGCCTTGTTGAAGAAGATCCTCTGCACTCGCTCCATTGGCAATTTTCAGGGTTGGTGAATGGTCAGCAATGCCCAACCAGTTCCATCCCATTTTCCGAGCCGTGTCAGCCATCATCTCCAAACTGGCCTCACCGTCTGAGAGCGTGGTGTGATTGTGAAGCGCACCTTTGATGTGGCTGGTTTCGATGAGGTCAGGGAGGGCGTTCTCCTGTGCTGCCTCCACTTCGCCCATGTCCTCTCGAAGTTCGGGTGGGACATAGGCCAAGTCCAAATGAGCGTAAATGGCTGATTCGTCGGTGGCCGTGAGAGAGAAGGCTGCTGCGTCCATGCCCTTGAGTTCTCCAGCTTTCTCTTCGGGAATCAGTCCGAATTCGTTCAGCCGCAAGCCGCGGTCAATGGCCCGTTGGCGCATGGCGATGTTGTGTTCTTTGCTTCCCGTGAAGTAAGCCAATGTGAACGGTTCAACGTGCTGCGGGACCAGTCGGACCTGGGCGTCAATGGTGCCACTGGCTTCCAATTGTTCGTAATCATCTCCTCCAATGGCGTCCAGTACATTGGGGTCAATGTGACCAACGGTGAAGGAGTCATCAAAAATGGAGGTGTCCAAAATCAGGCTGATTTTCGAGTCCCCAGCTCCTTTCACATCAGCAATCCCAGGTAGGTTGAGAATGGCATTGGCCACCGCCTCGTGGTCGCTTTCATCCACGGCGACCACCACATCGAGGTCGCCAATCGTGTCTTTCCTCCGGCGAGCGCTTCCGGCCAAGGTGGCTCGGTGAACACCCTCAAGGGCGGCAATTCTTCGCTGAAATGCCTCGCCATAGCGCAATCCAATGTCGAGCCGTCGCCGAGCTCTGAACCGAGAGAGCAATTCAATTCCATCCAGCATCCGTTGTTGGGATTTTGCACCGAACCCTTTCATCGGGGCGATTTGATTGTTCAGGGCAGCCTCCTTGAGGGCAGCCACCGAATCGACGCCCAATTCGTCGGCCATCAACTTGATTCGCTTTGGGCCAAGTCCAGGAATGCCGAGCATCTCGATGAGTCCGGGAGGGGTTTTGGTGTGAAGGTCCACCCAATCCTCGGGCCATCGACCTTCAGATATCGCTTGTGTTAGGGCGCTACCAAGTCCTTTCCCTATCCCCTTCATGTTGTAGATCTCACCACTGGCGACGAGTTCGCCCAAATCCTCGGTCAGACTTCCAAGCATACGGCTGGCATTTTGATATGAGCGAACACGGAAGACGTTGGCGCCTTTTAGTTCCAATAACACAGCTACTTGGTGCAACACATTGGCGACTTGATTGCGCGAGAAAAAGGGTGGTCCAGTAGGCCGCGGTTTTGGGAGTGCGAATGAACCACCGGCCATAGGATGAAGATGCTCACCACCCTAAACAAAGGTTCGCTCTCGCCCCCATGTTCAAGAACGCAGGGTGATTCGCATGTGCATGGTGGATGCTGCGCTGGTCGAGGTCATAGCAGAGATACTCTGTGCCTCATCAGCGGTTTTGTTTACCTTCATCGCCACGTTTTCACGTTCACCCACAGCAGAAAACATCGTTCAAAACATCATTTTTGTCCTGCTGATCGCTGCTGCCGCCGTGTTGTGGTGGCTACCGAGTTTGGGTGGTGAGTTGTGGGGTTCTAACTACCTGCCTCGTCCTTTGGCTCTGTTCTGCATCATCCTTGCCATATCGGCCCGAATGAACATCAAAGGAGAGAACGTTTCCTTCGGCGCCAACCCTCACAGCATCAATCGGCAAAGCGAAGAAGAGTGAAGCATGTTCACTTGCTTTGAGATTCATTTTCATCCGCCATGACCCACAACGCAGGCGGAACCTCTATTCATGGCCAAGATGAGCGCTCTTCATGGCAGATGTCGGTCCAATCGTTCCGTATTATCTGCGCACGATTCGAACCATTGACCTTTCCACTGGCAATGTTCTGGGTGTGAATTACATCTACGGTTTGTTGTCCATCATCACCTTCATCTTTCTGCTCAGTCTTGCTTTTCTCATCATCAAAGCGAGGCCCAAAAATCCTGAAAACAGGTTCATGTTTGTCCTTTTACTGGCTGAAGCATACAGGGTGATTTCCAATTGGTACAATGCTTACCCGTTTGATGGTTCGGAAGGATTCCTTGAATGGATGTCGTACTACAGAGTTGGGTGGTATTTTTGTTCCATCATGTGCATCATGATGTACATTTCAACCGTCTCCTTCTACCCACCAAAGAAATTAGAATTCATGGCTGATCCCCGAATTCGAAACAACTTGTGGTGGTTCCTTCCTCTTGTCGCAGGCATCATTATCACAGCACTTGTTTCGGCCAACGGTATCGTCGGCACCGTTGGTGGGGCGTACTACGTGGAATGCGAAGAAGGTTCAGAAGGTGGGCCGGCGAGAATTATCTCGTACGCCGACTCGGAACCAATAACCGCTTCATGCGGCGAGGCCGATGAAACCAGTTACGTCCCTTACTCCTTCTTTATTCCCGGTTCATCGGCCATCGGGAAGATACTGCTGATTACACCGGTGTTCTCGGCCATTATCGCCATGCTCTTTATGCGGGCAGGATGGAAGCGATTGAATGGAGAACCAGGTCGTGAAAATGAAGCCATAGAAGCACGGTCATTGTTCTTTGGTTTTGCTGGTAAAGCAATCATCAAGGGAACGATGGTGTTTTGCATTGTCTTTATGGTCATCCGATTTGGTGATTTCAACCTCGCTGATGTAACCACCATCATCGACACAGAAGGAGAACGCGTTGTGTTCATGTATCTGTTGTTGTTCTACGGATTTTTGTTTAGCATTCTATTCACCGGGATGCTGGAAGGTTTCATGTTCACCTACGCAATTCTCAAGAACGAAATTCTTGGTATTGACGAACAATTACGACGGACCTTCAGTACGGCTATTTTTGCTACCATAGGCGGTATCGCCCTGGTCATCACTTCCGAACTGCTTGAGAGCGTTATTCCTGGTGGTGGCCTCATGGCGGGCTTCATCGTGGGTGTGCCGCTTGTTATTCTTCGCAAACCAATTTTCGGAGCCATCCAGAATTTTTCATCGGTCCTCATGCCAGAAGCGTTTACAGCTTCTGAAAAAAGTTATCTCGAGGCGTATGAAATCGCCATGGAAGATCATATCATCACGGCTGAGGAACGGAAGTTCCTTGTTCTTCAGGCCAAGACGCTGGGGCTTGACCAAGCGAGAATCGACCACCTGGAAGAATGGTATGACAGGCAACTCCCTCGAGAAGAAGAGTGATCAAACGATCTCGCCTTGGGGTTCACCCTCATCGGTGTTGTTGCCTTCGGCCGCTTCTTTGGCCATCTTTTGGTCGATGAAGGTCCGCATGTATTCCGGAAGTTCTCCGTTGACAAAGATGACATCGTTCACGTGGTCTAGTTTCTTCAGTGAGTAGTAAATTTGCATGGCGGTCATCGGTGTTGATGAGCACCCATTGCAACCTCCATCGAGTGAAAGCATGATGTTTCCATCAGTGGTATCGATGACATTGACTATCCCATCGTGAGCATCGAGGACCTCTTGCACCGGTCCAATTTCAGCGAGGATTTCCTCGGCTGTGATGCTCATGCTTCCTTCCAGTGGTTCCTCCTCTTTGAACGATTGCCCACATTCTTCAGGTGAGGGCTTGGTGAGGTTGCTGGCCCCTCAAAACCGAATGAAGGGGTCATTTTTGGTGGGAACGGCTTATCAAGGGTTCTCAAGTGGCCGAGGCAATAGGTGTTTATTGATGATGGAAAACATTGCATTGATTTCGGCAGCCGCAGGGGCCATTGGACTGGTCATTGCGTTCATGCTCTACCAACAAGTGAACAAAGTGAAGATTGACAACGAAACCGTTGCCGATATTACCGATGAAATTCAAAAAGGAGCCATGGCGTTCCTTTTCGCAGAGTACCGCGTTCTTGCTGTGTTCTGTGTCGCAGTCGGTGCAGTTTTGGCCTTCATTAACGATACGAACACCGCTGTGGCCTTCTTTGCTGGAGCCATCGCTTCTGTTCTTGCTGGTTTCTCCGGTATGCGCGCTGCAACCTCCGCTAACGGCCGAACGGCAATGGCCGCCAAGTCAGACGGCCGTGCAGGTGCCCTCGCTGTGTCCTACAACGGTGGTGCAGTCATGGGCCTCTCTGTTGGTGGACTGGGGCTCCTCGGCATCTCTCTTGTCGCTCTCTGGCTCGATGCCGAAGGCGGTGCTGACCTCTCCGCCGCCGCTGGCTTCGGTATGGGTGCTTCTTCCATCGCCCTCTTCGCTCGTGTCGGTGGTGGAATCTACACCAAGGCCGCCGACGTTGGCGCTGACCTTGTCGGCAAGGTTGAGGCAGGTATCCCAGAAGACGACCCTCGCAATCCGGGTGTCATCGCTGACAACGTCGGTGATAACGTCGGCGACGTTGCCGGCATGGGTGCTGACATCTTCGAGTCCTTCGTCGGTTCCATCATCGCCGCAATGATCATTGCGAGTTCAGACAACTTTGCCAATGACTACATCATGATGCCTATCCTTTTGGGCTTCATTGGCTACATCGCTTCCATCATTGGAGTGTTCTCCATGGCTTTCTTGAAGAACGGCAAGGACCCCGCTGTGGCCTTGCGAAACACCACCTTCATCGGTGCTGGCTTGTTTTGGTTGGGTGGCTATGCAGCCATCAATCAGGGCCTCATTGACGTCGAAATGGGCATCATGCATTCCGTTGTCCTCGGCAGCATCGTTGGTATCTTCATCGGTCTGGTAACAGAGTACTACACCGGTATTGAGCCAGTCTTTGGAATCAAAACCAAGGCGATCCCCCACATCGGTGAGATGTCCAAAACCGGTCCAGCTACCAACGCCATCGCCGGTCTCTCTGTGGGCATGATGTCCACGTTCGTCCCCGTTGTCTTGATCGCTCTTGGTATTCTTGGAGCCAACCAACTGGGTGGCGAGACCTACGGCCTCTACTGCATTGCCATGGCTGCCATGGGCATGCTCGCAACGGTTGGCGTCACCATGACGGTCGATGCCTACGGCCCTGTGGCAGACAACGCCGGTGGTATCGCTGAGATGAGCGCTTTGGGCGATGATGTCCGTGCCATCACGGACGAACTGGATTCCATTGGAAACACGACGGCCGCTGTGGGCAAAGGATTCGCCATCGGCTCTGCTGCCTTGACGGCTCTTGCCCTCTTTGCGGCTTACACCTCGGCCATCACTGCCAACGGCGGTGGCCTTGATTTGACGTTGACTAACCCCATGGTCGTCATTGGTCTTCTCATCGGTGGCGGCCTGCCCTTCGTTGTGGCCGCCATGACCATGACCTCTGTGGGTAAGGCTGCTGGCGACATGGTCGTTGAAATTCGCCGTCAATTCAAGGAAATCCCAGGGCTCCTCGAAGGCAAGGAAGGCGTGAAGCCTGACTCTCAAACCTGTGTTGACATTTCCACCAAGGCCGCCCTGCGCGAGATGGTCGGCCCCGGTGTCGTTGCCGTTGTGGCTCCTGTCTTGGTCGGCTACGGACTTGGATACGACGCTCTTGGCGGACTGCTCGCCGGTTCCTTGGTCACCGGTGTGCTCATGGCGCTGTTCATGGCCAACGCTGGTGGTGCTTGGGACAACGCCAAGAAAGCCATCGAGCAAGACCACATTCCTGGCGCCAAGAAAGGCGACGAGGCGCACGATGCGGCCGTCATCGGCGACACCATCGGCGATCCGTTCAAGGACACGTCGGGTCCCTCCCTCAACATTCTGATCAAACTTATGTCCATCGTCGCCGTCGTTCTCGCTGGCGCCGATGTCATGACTCAGAACGGTTTCCTTTGAGCGGAATTTCCCTCACTTTGGAGCGTTAGGCTTTCAAAAGAGGCCCCACAGGACCAACCATGCGTGCTTACGTGTTGTCCCTGCTGATGATGACCGTCAGCCTTGCTGGCTGCATCAGCGAGGGGGGTCTTTCCTCATCCGACATTGGGAACACGACCGAAGATGAACTGGCTTTGCCGGATTGGCAAATCGGCGACCAATGGTTGTACACCTTCATCACCCCACAGTTCGGAGAAGACAGTGCTCGCCTTGTCGTTGCCGACGTTCGGACGGATGATGGATTGTTCATGCTTGGAATCTCGTCGGAAGGCGAGGCACAGCGGCACGCAGTCATCAACCACAATCCATTCCTTGGAAGGGTTACCATGGACGGTTTGTCGGTCTACGAAAACGGTGAGCCGCAACCGGTGTTCAATTTCCCTTGGGCCGTTGGTAATGCATGGGAATTCAGACTTCTAGGCCAGGACTGGACCGCCTCCACTGACAACATCTACGACGGTGAGGTCACCGTTTCCGCAACTTCAACCGAAGGCCATGCGCTCAGTTATGTGTTCAGTGGTCGTGAAGGGTTCATCAAGAGCCTTCTTTGGACGGACAACGAAGGGATTGACCACTTGGAGATGAACCTCAACCAAAAGAAAACAGGCTACACCGGCGATGTGTTCTTCTATCGTGCAGGAGATATTCACGACAACACCTACGAGGAAAACGACCAGGAGATTTACGACACCTTCCTTGACGAGGGCTACTCTCCAAACGAAGCTTGGGATACCTTGGTTTGGTACCTTGACGTCGAAATCAGTCAGCAAGGCGGCTCCGGTTCACTCAGCATCAAAGACCACCAAGGGGCCTCTCCCCTCACCCGTGCTTGGGGCGCTGGAGCGACTGAAAAAGGTTCATTCGGAACCATTCCAGCCAATTCAGGGGACCATTCAATCACCGTAACGCTGCGCGGGGAAGATTCCTTTGTCCACCTCAAGGTTGCAGGGGCGCTTGTTCGTTCTTGGACGCTTTGAGGTGTCGACTTGCCCACCCTCATCATGATGCACGGGATGACGGGCGACGCGTCAATGATGCGGCCTTTTGCCGAAAAAATTCTACCAGAGGGATGGACATTATTGGTCCCTGAAGCCCGTTTTCAACACCCCAACCGGGGGTTCACATGGTGGCGATACGAGGATTTTGAAGCTGATGTGACTCGTCGCATGTCGCTCTCTCGGAAGGAGTTGATGGACGTTGACTCGAGCCTTTCACAACTTGAGAAATTAATCGCCGAAGAAGCCCCACTCGGTCCTTTGGTGGTCGGTGGTTTTTCTCAAGGTGGGGCCATGGCGCAAGAACTGCTCCAACTGCCCATCGCTGACAGAATTCAGGGTGTGGTTTGCATGGCTACCCGCCTCGTGCGACCAATGGAGCTTCGCTGGCGGTTGAGCGAATTGGAGAACAAGCGCTTGTTTTGGATGCACGGAGAGAAGGACCTCCGCGTCCCAATCGAGGACGGTTGGGCCATTGCACATCTGTTCGAGTCAGCGGGTTGGGCGGTTGAATTGATCGAACATCCCAAAGGGCACATGATACCCATTGAACATCATCAAGCCCTCAAAGAGTGGCTCATGACCTTTTCTTGAGGTAGCGGTTGGTTTCGTCAAACCCGCCGATGAACATCGGCTGGTCGCCTCTTAGGTCAAACACCACGGGGACGGTACGATGGCCCGTGACCTGCACGACAATTTGGCGCATGCCCTTGTGTTCATCAAAATTGTACTCGGTAAAACTCAGTTCCCTGTTGTTGAGGAGATTCTTCAGGGCCCGACAGTATCCGCAAAAATGCCCGGTGTAGATGAGGAAATCCGTCCCGCATTCCTGCGCATGGTCAAGAATCATGGCCTCAGACATGTTTCTTTGCCTCTCGCCAAGCCCTATAATGCCTTGTCCTTCAATGGCCTTGAGGGGTTGTTCTTGGGTTGGATAACTTCAATTATCGCCCACGGGCGTTGAGGTTTATGCCCACGATGGCTTGCATTGATTGCGGGAACGTCGTGTTTGAAGCAGATACATGGCAGGCCATGCTCGTGAAGATGATGCCTCACTACCTCGAGGTTCATCACGATGTCATCGCGGGGGAAACCGAACTTCCACGCGAGGAGTGGATGGCTCGGTTCATGGAGGCCTACCGGTCAGCGGAGGCACGTCAAAGCAAGGCTGATTAGGTCGCTGGCCTGATACTGCTAATCATAAAGCCATGGTGCCCATAGCCTTGCAATGGCGAACCTTGTCTTCATTCATGCATCGGACGGAAGCAATGCCTCGTTGGCCCAAGAAGTTGAGGGGTACGCCATCGACTTGGGACACACGGTTGAGCATGTATCGCTCAACGCCTGCGATTTCCCGGTCTACACTGTCAAACGGGAGAAAGAAACCGGTGTCCTCCCAGGTCTATCCGATTTGATGGCCACCCTTGACCGAGGCGATGCTTGGTTCGTGTTCGCACCCGAATACAACGGCTCTTACCCGCCCGTGCTGAACAATGCCATTGCATGGCTGAGCCGCGACGGGGATGATTTTCGACGGTTGTTTCGGGACCGAACCGTTGCCCTTGGCACCCATTCTGGAGGCGGCGGCCAACACGTTATCATGGCCATGCGGATGCAGTTTTCCTTCCTTGGATGCGTGGTGATTGGTCGGTCGTTGGTCACGAACAAAAAGAAATCAGCCAATCCCGAAACCATTGAAGCGATGCTCAAATCCATGACGACGAGGTGATGAAGTGAAACGAGACATCAACGCCATTGTACCCACGCGCACCGTTCTTGAAGGAGGCGGTTTCAAAGTTCGACGACCCGCTGCGATGGGTCGTCTCATGAGTCCATTTCTGTTGCTCGACGAAATGGGTCCTGTCCATTACGGTCCGGGCGAAGCGGTCGGAGCACCCAGCCATCCACATCGTGGGTTTGAGACGGTCACTTACCTGTTGTCCGGAGGCATGAAGCATGCCGATTCCGCTGGAAACAGCGGTGACCTCAATCCCGGCGATGTTCAGTGGATGACGGCCGGTCGAGGCGTGATCCACTCCGAACTCCCTCAAGAGCACATGATGGAGAACGGGGGCTTAATGCACGGTTTCCAAATTTGGGTCAACCTTCCAGCGAAGGACAAAATGATGGAACCACGCTATCAAGACATTCCATCTGAAGACATCCCAGAAGTTTCCAACGAAGACGGCACGGTTTGGGCGAAGGTCATCGCTGGCGAGGCCCTTGGTGTATCGGCGGTCATCGACACCGTCATTCCCATCACGTGCATTCATCTGAAGCTCGAGAAAGGTGCATCGTATTCACATGCTTGCGAGCAAGACCACAACGTTATGCTCTACGTCTTTGGTGGTTCACTTACGGTGGAAGGACGCTCGCTTCATGACGGCAGTCTTGGCCTTCTTTCACCCGGAGAATCGGTTTCCATCATCGCCGAGGACGACGGGGCTGAATTGTTGATTCTTGGCGGTCCCGAACTCGGCGAGCCGATCGCCCGTTACGGGCCTTTCGTCATGAACACACGTCAAGAAATCCATCAAGCGATTGAGGATTACAACAACGGCACCTTGGCATGACCAAGCTAGTCGCTGAGGAAAACGCCTCAATCAAAGGGCGTTGGCCGCTTCAACAACTTCGGCGTAGTTGGGTTCGACACCAGGGTTTTCAGCGACCCATCGGTATCGAACGATACCTGACTGGTCAATGATGATGACGACGCGGTTTGCACTCACGTAGCCGTCAATGCCTCCAAGACCGACAAAGGCAGCATCGTAAGCGTTGACGGCTTCCCGGTTCAAGTCGGAAAGGAGCTCGAATTCAAGGTTGTATTTGCGAGCAAACTCAGCGTTTGCCCAGGGGGAATCTACGCTGATGCCCAACACGGTGGCGTCGGCGGCATTCAAAGCGGCCATGTTGTCTTGGAAAGCACACATCTCTTTGTCGCACACGCCAGTGAACGCTCCGGGATAGAAGACGAGAATCCTTTTCTTTCCTTCGTATTCTGAAAGCGAGACTTCTCGCTTGTCGGTGGCTCTGAGGGTAATGGCTGGGGCGGTGTCTCCAATGTTGACCATGCGTCGTGCCAGCGGACGCCCCCTCTTAATTTTCATGTGCCATCATTTTGGCTTGATTTCAATCCTCGCCTTTGATGGTGTGCCGTTCTCTTAGGAGGAATTCTGTGCAAAATCAAAATTGGTCCCGGAACGGGTCAAGAAACGTACCTTTCGTGGCCATTTCCGAGGTAAGATGCTCGCGCCGGGATTCGAACCCGGGTCGACGGGATGAAAACCCGTAATGATGGACCTGGCTACACCACGCGAGCGGTAGTTGGCCCACTTACGCCCTGTTCATAACCGTTCCCGTGGAAGGGCTTCATGCGGCATTAACCGCCGGCCGCAACATCGTCCTCGCCGATGTTTGCCCACCATTGCCAAGCGTACCACGAGAACAAAATTCCGAGAATGCACACCAAGGCCAGGAGAATTTCGTGGTCAAGAAACCACATCATGGCGTCAAGCGCCGCCTCCCCATAGAGACCGATCAGGATGGCTTCAAGGCCGAAGCGTAGACTCCTGCCGAGGAAACCAGCGACGATGAAGGGTTTCTTGGCCATTTGTCCCATGCCGGCCATCCATCCCAGAACCTTGTACGGGATGGGTGAAAAGGCAGCGATGAAGATGCCAACACGGCCATATTCAA
>CESZ01030988.1_pt1 | contig 19504 bp, 16 predicted proteins | sample 531081 | NCBI WGS metagenome assembly CESZ01 (sample SAMEA2621260, study PRJEB7988) | marine metagenome | biome: marine biome (ENVO:00000447); feature: surface water layer (ENVO:00002042); material: "saline water (ENVO:00002010), including plankton (ENVO:xxxxxxxx)" | depth 5 m | reverse complement strand
GCGGAGGACAACGATTTCGTTTTGTCTCTTCCCTTGACCTTGTACCGGAAATCATTGATTCACTATGCCCACGCTAAATCTTGGGCCGAAGCCGTGGATCTTTTGGAGCGTGTCCCGGCTCTCAAGACGGCCATTACTGAACGGTTCAAACTCTACTTGCGGGTCTGCCATACCTCCGCAACCGACACCAACGCTGCCGCCCGCATGATTCGTCAACACGTGCAACAACGAAAGACGGTGCTTGAGGAGGATGTCGAGGGTAACATGATCGAAAAAACCCGAACATCCTACAACGAGGAGGAACTCGACCTTCTTCGTAATTATCCGTTCGAACAGGCCCACCTCCTTCCTCCCGAACCGTTCCTCGGGCGGGTAACAGCGGCATCAACGCGCATCAGCCGCGACCTCCGTCGTACTCGAACACAATTTGAGCATCAATTCCGTCAAGCCATGCAAGGGTCGTCTCCTTCCATGGATGAAATCTATGAGATTGCCAAAAACGCTGCTGAAGAGGGAGCCTTTGAGGGCTTGATGTACCTTGAACGAGCACAAAACTCAACCAAGTTTTCCATCACGGCTCGCAACCGTCTTGCCGGTGTTGAGCAAGCGCTCTTCTCGCAGTACAAAGACGACATCCCGACCTCAAAACGTCGCTTCTTGCACAACCTCTCATTGACGCCACTGATCATCATTGACACCAACGTGCTGGTGGATGCCTTGGTGGAAAAGATGTACCAGCACATGGATTTGGTGTTTGAAACCAACCTCAACATCATCGGCTCCAACCGCTTCCATCGAATTCTTCTTCACCACGCAGAGGCCAAGCATCTGGCCATGATGATTCCCGATGATGTCCGAGGAGAATTGAAACAATTTGCCAAGGACCGACGCCTTCTTCCACGCTTCAAGAGCGCCATGGTCAACGCAGAAAAGTTGGAGAACACGCTCAGTGAATCGGTCATGATGGGCCTGGTTGACAGTGTGCTCTCAGAGTACAACACCTGGTCTCCAAGCGCCGATATGCTTGCGGGTGTACAAGATTCATCGGAACACTTGGACACCTTCTTGCTTCGGCACAGTGATGTGTTTGAGGAATTGACCGAACTGAAAGGATACCGCGGGGTGACCTACCGTACCGAACTCGAAGGTCGGGCCATTTACCCCGAAGCCACCGATTTGGACATCTACCGCCTGGCGACCCACCTGGCTTCGCTCCCGCTGCCCAACATTGGAGCGGTCATGGTGGCTACGATGGACGGTGATTTCACGCTGGTTGACCGAGCCATTGAGGAACGGTTTGGCTTTAGCATCGCCAAGAACAACCGCTCGCTGAAGCCTTGGCTAAAACGCTCAACAAACTGAATCTTGTTCAGGAGCGTTCGCTTAGTCGCTGGTAATCCAATTCAGAATTTGATTGTATTTTGAATCGCTTTGGTAGGGGGGATGGTGTCCCGCCGACGGACTGTGCACTTGGGTGCAATCAGAGAACTTCTGGGCGAGTGCTGGAGCCATATCCTTGAAGCCGTCGTCGTTTTCTCCTGAGAACACCATGGCTGGCGTTGAGAACGGTGCAGCTTCATCGATGGTGTCGATCAAACCTTCGTGGGTGGTCGGTAGGTAGCCGTTGTACATCATCACTTTCTCGAAGGTGTTGTCCGTGTTGGCCAGGTAGACGGGAATCATTGCGGCACCTTGGGAGTATCCCAATATGGCGTGGAATGGGCCTTGCTGTTCAACAATTTGGTCAAGGTAAGAAATGGAGCTATCAGCCCAGTCCCGGTCGGTGGTGGGTTGCCCTTTTCCTCCCGGTGGGTCGCGTATCCAGACGTTGTTACTCTCAGGAGTGCTAGCAAAAACGAATTCATAATCGCTCAGGCTTGCCATCAGGTCCTGCATCCCTTGCATGCTGCGAAGACCGTTGGCAGTTTGTCCGCCGCCGTGGAGAGCGAGAATCTTCAGTGGGCCTTGCGGTCCAATTTGGCTTTCCGAACACCCTACTTCGTTGACGGTTTCACCACTCGGTGTGTTGGGGCATGTATCTATGTCGTTGCTTACGCCATCGTTGTCGTCGTCCTTTTGCGATTCTGAGCAACCGAAAGCATCGACTTGCTCCCCGGCAGGTGTGCCTGGGCAGGCATCAACGTCATCTGTGAATCCATCGGAATCCGTGTCCTTTTGGGCGTCAGCACATCCGTCGCCATCCACGCTAGCACCGGTTGAGGTGTTCGGGCACAAATCGTTAGTATTGACCACGCCGTCATCGTCATCATCGGTTTCGGAGTCCGAACATCCCGTTGAGTACACCGGTTCACCGGCAGGGGTGTCCGGGCACGCATCAACGTCGTCGAGTACCCCGTCTTGGTCGGCGTCACCGATTGGTTCGGGTGGAAGTGGCAGATCGACCGAGATGCTTTGTTCGGATTCTTCAAACAAACCGCATTTGGCCACAAGGACGCCCTTTGTGCTGTATTCCTCGGTGTCGATGGTGAGCGTGTAAGTGGCGTCAACCTCGGATAGGTTTCCGGGGATAAACACGGCAGAATTTTGGTCGTTGGGTTGGTATTTCACCGAACATGTTTCGGGGAATTCATGCAAAACAGCACCCTCAACGATCCCCATCGTTTCGTTCTCTCCAGGCGGCGTCCATCCAAAGGTAAGGCGAACATCGTTCTCCTCGGGTGGATTGATGACGAGCATCACGGGCTTTCCTTCGCTTTCCTGACCTTCTGCATCGTAGGCAGTGATCTGAAGAATGAACGAACCGGGTCCGGTGATGCTTGTTTCACTGGTCCATTTTCCGGAGGAAAGCACGCTGAGGTTCACCGTTTCAATCATGGCGAAGTTTTCGTTCAGCACGGTCACGATTACCCAGGAAGTTGAGAGGTCCTCGTCGTAGACGTATCCCTCAATGGAAACCGTGTTTCCATCCCACATTTCTGTAATCTCTTCGTCAATCATGAGTTTTGGCGGGTAATTTTCTACCTTGTACTCGTCCTCAGTCTCAGTTTTTTCATCCTCCGTGTCAACGGTGGAGGTGTTCAGCGTGTACACCACGGCGCCTGAGCTGCCCATGATGACAGCGACAAGGAGCGTGAGTGCCAAGGTCTTCGTATCCATGGACGGACTTGCGTATACCGACTATAAATTTGTGTGGTCACTGCCCACACACCAGTGTTCGTGCCCGTTTGGGACTCACATGTGCTGAATCATGGTCTCGCCAAAGGCACTGCAGGAAAGCAGCGTGGCGTCGTCCATCAAGCGCTCAAAGTCGTAGGTGACCGTTTTGTTGGAAATGGCACCTTCCATGCCCTTCACGATGAGGTCGGCTGCATCCTTCCACCCCATGTGGCGCAGCATCATCTCGGCAGAGAGGATAAGGGAGCCGGGGTTGACCTTGTTTTGGCCGGCGTACTTGGGTGCGGTGCCGTGGGTGGCTTCGAAGATGGAGATGCCCGTGTCGTAGTTGATGTTGGCTCCTGGGGCGATGCCGATACCGCCGACTTGAGCAGCCAAAGCATCGGAGATGTAGTCCCCGTTGAGGTTCATCGTTGTCAACACGCTGTACTCGGCTGGCCGGGTGATGATTTGCTGAAGCATGGCATCAGCAATCACGTCTTTGATGAGGATGGTGTTGCCGGTGTTCGGGTTGGTGAGGGTGCACCATGGGCCTCCGTCCAGCTCAGTTGCTCCGAACTCTTCCTTTGCAAGGGTGTAGCCCCAATCTCGGAATCCACCTTCAGTGAACTTCATGATGTTCCCTTTGTGGACGAGGGTGACGCTTGGCTTGTCGTTGTCAATGGCGTATTGGATGGCGGCACGGACAATGCGTGCGGTTCCTTCCTTGGACACTGGCTTGATGCCAATGCCGGACGTGTTTGGGAATCGAATCTTGTCAACGCCCATTTCGTTTTGGAGGAAGTCAATGACGCGCTTTACCTCGTCGCTTTCTGCTTCCCACTCGATGCCTGCGTAGACGTCTTCGCTGTTTTCTCGGAAGATGATCATGTCCACGTCTTGCGGGGCCCTGACCGGAGAGGGGGTGCCGTCGTACCAACGAACGGGTCGGACACACGCATAGAGGTCCAACTTCTGTCGCAGCGCAACGTTGAGCGAGCGAATGCCGCCACCCACTGGCGTGGTCAGCGGCCCTTTGATTGAGACAAGTCCGTTTTTCATGGCGTCAAGGGTTGCTTGTGGCAACCACTCGCCGGTGGCGTTAAACGCCTTTTCACCAGCCAGCACTTCAGACCAAACGATGCTCTTTTCGCCACCGTAGGCTTTCTCAACGGCTGCATTGACGACGCTGATCATGACCGGCGTGATGTCAACACCGATACCATCGCCTTCGATGTAGTGAATAATGGGGTCGTTTGGAACGCTGAGTGCGCCGTTTTCCATGGTTACTGGTGTACCTGACATGTCTCTCGGATTTGGCCACAAGCATCTCCTTCAAGAATCAACCGCCCTTGGCCTGTCCATGAAGGGGCGCGTGGAGTGGACAGGCGAGAACACCATGGACGGAATTAATTCCGCAGGTCAACGGATTTCAATGGACTGGGAATCGGGCCCCAGCCCCATGCAACTGATGTTGCAGATGGTGGGCGCTTGCTCGTTGGTGGACGTGGTGGGCGGCCTCAAAGACCGCCCGTTCAAGGCGGCATGGGTGGAAATGGATTCGACGCGTGCGGAAACGGCGCCACGGAAGTTTACCACCATGACCTTCGAGTACCACGTTGAAGGCGATGTCCCGAAAAAATTGGTCGAGCGAGTGGTGGCCAAGAGCCATGAAAAGTATTGCAGCGTGTCCAATTCCTTGGACCCCAACATCACCATCGATTGGCGAGTTGTGTTGCATCCACCTTCACAGGCTTGACGGGCGCCCCTGGTGAGAGAGAGCTTCAGTCAAGGCTTTGCAAAGTGAATCATACACTGGCTTCCAGCGAGCATGGAGGCCCTGTGGAGCGGCCATGGGTTGCCACGTGTCTTCCACTGCCAAGACGGTAGCGAAGGGTTTGATTGGGTTTCCACCCATGTCAACGATGAGAGAAAGGTGGTAAGCATCACGGTCTCGCTCAATTTTGAGACTGTTGATGTCAATCCGTCCGCCAGACAAGGAGGCACTCAAACGCTCGTGGTCCAGGAGGTCTCGAGCCAAGGTGGCAAGAAGTGATTCGACGGTTTCTTTTGACATCGATGACGTCGGCTCAATGAAGGTTCCAGCAGGAATTTCTTCTTCCTCGTCATCGTCCATGAAGGCTGCGAGTGGGTCGTACAGGTTGTGGGCAACGGGGGCTTCGTCGATGTTTTCGATGGGGGTGTTGAGTCCCAGCGCAGCATAGATGTCGATCTCTTCGTCATCCACTTCTGGTAGTTCAAACTCGCCCATCATGAAGAATAATGCGTTCTCTTCATACTTAATGTATGGTTTCTGATGAACCCTCATGCATCATCCAAAACCCGTTTTTCTTTCGTACCAATTTCCCACAAATGAGCGATGCCCACACATCATTTATTATTAATTAACTAATTTTGGTGTTAAAGCCGACAAGCTCTGGCAAAAAGTAACCCTCATACCACAGCACTCTGTGGCGAATTCATGGCTCCACGCCGTTGCCTCGCCGCCGGTGTGTTGTTGCTCACCGTGATGGCCAGCAACTGGGTCTTGGCATCGCCCAATGGCCTGGGCTCGGAAGCCGACCAAGGGTGCCTCTGCCACACCCCCGATTCCTCCACGATCATCGAGGTGCAGGGTTTGCCTGAAGCCTTTGAATCAAATCAAAACTACAGCATCACGTTGATCGTCAACAGCAGTGTTCCCGTGTCAGAAAACGGGTCACAGGGAGGATTCAGGCTCTTGGTTGATGAGGGGACCCTCCTCCTTGAAAACGATTCAAGTGTGCAGGAATTGGACGGTGGTTGGACCCACACCTACGAGGGTTCATTCACTCGCTCGTGGGACCTTGTTTGGCAGGCTCCTGCAGAAAATGACACGGCAGCGAACTTTGTTGTGTATGGAAACACTGTCAATGGTAACAACGCTCCAACGGGTGATGCTTGGCACGTCTTTGAGGCCGTGGTCCCAGGCGCAGCATACGACGGTGACCTTGGACCAAAAGAAGGCATTGATGGGGTCAGTCAAACCGACCGGCTCATCCTGATCGTTGGGTTGGTGGCGCTCGTTGGTCTGCTCTGGTCCGTTGGACGGCCGTGATCAGTTGACGAACTCAATTTGTCGATTTCGAAGGGCCCGCAATTGACGGTTTTCAGTCGACCCGTGAATTTGATCGCTCTTCACGCCCGTCAAGACCAGCATGACTCGTAATTCATCGCCAAGCTCCTCTTTGACCGCTGCACCCCAGATGATTTTAGCATTCGGTGAAATTTGTTCTTTGATGAGTTGCGAACAGCGTTCTGCTTCTCCGAGGGTCAAACTTGCGCCACCCACGACGTTGATGAGGGCGCCTCGGGCATCGCTCATGTCCAAGTCAAGGAGTGGGGAATGCAGAGCTTCCATGGTGGCGGCATCGGCCCGACCAGGACCTCGAGCACTTCCCAGACCAATCATGGCAACACCGGCCCCGGATTGGACGATGGACTTGAGGTCCTCAAAGTCAAGGTTGACCATGCCGTCGGTGGTCAGCAGTTCTGTGACACCGGTGATGGAGCGAACCAACAACTCATCGCCAACACGGAAGGCACTTGCGATGGGAAGGTCCTTGACGCCTTCAATTTCCAAGAGGCGCTCGTTGGGGATGACGAGGATGGTATCGCAGTGCTCACGCAATCGCTCCAATCCCCATTCAGCGTTTTGCTTTCGAAGGGAGCCTTCGGACTTGAACGGGTAGGTGACCACAGCGATGGTCATGGCGCCCTGTGCCTTGGCAAGACGAGCGATGTGGCCTGCAGCTCCTGTTCCCGAGCCTCCACCCATTCCGGCGGTGATGATGGCAAGCTGGGTGTCGTTGGTGATGCGGCGCAGCATGCGTTCAGACTCGAGTGCGGCGGCTTCACCTTTGGTCGGGTCGCCTCCAGCACCACGTCCTCGAGCGGTTCGACCGATGAGGACCTTTTCTTGAATCGGTGATTGGAGGAGCGCTTGAGCATCCGTGTTGATGGCGTACCCCGTCACATAGGACGACTCAAACAACTTTTCATCGAACAATCGGTTGATGGCGTTGCATCCAGCGCCGCCCACACCGTAGACACGAATTCTGGGTTGAAGCGACTCGAGCAGGGCTCGCAATTCTTCTTCTGAACCTTGGCCGGGCGCATCTTCGATCTGGACCACGCGTTGTTCATCCTCAGAGAGTTCCAGTACCCGTTCAATCAAATGGCGCATGGGCAGATTTCCCATGAAGACATTTTGAATGTGCCGCCCTTCAAGGGGCAGCATCCAAGGGTTTGGGACCCCCGTCAGCGCAGCCGAATCAATCGCGTAGACCTTCTTCGGTGACCTGGTAGACACACTCGCCGTCTGGGAGGTTTGGAGAGTCGACCAGTCGGGCAATGCGTCGTCCGCCCTTGGCCTTTCGAAGGTAGAGTCGGAACGTGCTGGCGTGGGCAAGGATGTGACCGCCGATTGGCTTGGTCGGGTCGCCCCACATGGCGTCAGGTTTGGAGTGCACCTGGTTGGTGACCAAGACCAACGCATTGTTCACATCAGCGAGTTTCTTGAGGTCCTTCAGATGGCTGTTCAGCTTTTGCTGTCGGCGAGCGAGCATTCCACGGCCGATGAATTCAGCACGGAAGTGGCTGGTCAACGAGTCAACGATGATCATCTTGACGTTCAACCCCTTGCTCATGCGCTTGATCTCATCAGCCAGGAGCATTTGGTGAGCGGAGTTGTAGGCGCGGGCAACGTGGATGCGGGACAACACGTACTCGGGGTCGAGTCCGTGGCCGCGAGCCATTTGCGTGATGCGCTCTGGGCGGAAAGTGTCTTCGGTATCGATGTAAAACACATCGCCGTCAAAGCCACCTTGTTCAACCGGTGTGGTGCAGTTCACAGCCAATTGGTGACCGATTTGCGTCTTCCCGCTTCCGAATTCACCGTAGACTTCCACGAGGGCTTGGGTCTCAAATCCACCACCCAGCAAATCGTCAATGGATTGAACCCTTGAGGACAACTTTTGGACTTCTCGTCGGCGCTCGAGCAGTGCATCGCCTGAAACGAATCCACCGATGTTGGCCATCTTCTTGGCTGCGGCAATGATCTTGGCCGAAACCGCTTCACCCAATTCAGCTTCCTCAGCGAGGTCGGCGGGCGACATCACCGCAAGGCCCAACAGCTCGTCAAAACCAGCTTCACGCAATTTTTCTGCGGTCGCAGGCCCCACACCAGGCAGGTCCTCGATGGTCACCTTGACCTCTTCTTCCTCGGTCATTGAAGCAACCTCTTCTTCCTTCGGTGCTTCATTCTTTTCAATTTCAATGCTCGCTTTTTTCTTCGATTTCGTTGGCATGTTTCATCCCTTCAACCCGATATGGGGGTGCTTCAGTATATGAAGAAACGAAGGAGGGTGAGAAAATATCACACCACATAATCCGTGATTCACAGCTCCGAACCTTGGAGCAGTGGCCTGTTTGGTTCACTTTTAGTTTTAATTTTATCAAACTGAAAGTGAATCTTCTTCCCGCTCTGTCGCCTCTGAGGCAAGCGGGTTGGGTTCCGATTCAGCGGCTTCATAACTGATGAGCACGATGTGATGGAGGTTGAGGGAATCGTTGCCCGAGTCAATGCTGACATTGAGCGCCCAATCGCCTTCAACAATGTTGTACTGGTCGTGCGTCCACGAGGCTTCTTGACCGTCTCCAATCTGTTCGGTGTGGAAGGCTTGTTCCTCGCCCTGGGGGTTGTCAAGATGCCACGTGACGGTGACCGGCGTACCTCCGATAAGTCCAGATGGATTGTCGATGGTGGAGTCGATAACGATGCGTTCAGGCCCGGGGCATGTGCAATCGGGAGCCGTTGGCAGCACCATTGAATCAGGGTCATCGGTGTTGGCCTGCGTCCAGTCGATCTCTTTGTCAATTCGTACCGTGAGGCTCATGGACGCCTCGTTGTCGCTTTCATCAACGGCTGACAGCACCACCGTGAACAAGCCATGCGTCTGGTAGGTGTAGCTGAGCTCAGCCTGTTCGTTGGCGTTCACCGTCACCGTGTTTGAACCGTCTTCATCGTCGCCCGGGTCCAGGGTGAACGTCTTCATGTTGCCAGCATTGGATGTGACCCGCGCAAAATCAAACGACAGTTCCACTCCAGTTTGCGAAAGGGTTGCTCCGTTTTGGACGCGTTCCGTGATGGTTCCCGAGGTCGCATCATAGTGAACATTCATGGAAATGGGGTTCCTTTCACTTCCCGAATCGGTCCCACCAAGGCACCCAGCGAGGGAACCGCACACCAAGATGGCGAGCACGGTCAACGCCTTGGTGTGAAGGGCTCGCATGAACTTGGTAGGACCCTCTACCTCATCAAACCACCCATTTTCATGATGGGCCTGAGACGGTGGTTTGAAAACGGTGAACCGTGGCGCAGGGGGTAGCGAGGTGGGGTAGTCTGGATATCCCGTCGGGCTCATAACCCGGAGATCGATGGTTCAAATCCATCCCTCGCTACCATCAGCCGTATTGGTAGTAGTCATGCTTTGGCTGCAAGCTGTCGAGGGCCGATTGTAATCGTGCATTGGCGGCTTGTTCCCCGGCGATGATCGCCGAGCGCTGTCCTTCCAGCCGAGTCAATTCGCTTTGACAGCGGTCGCTGTGGCTGGGCGTGGCCAATGCCGCTGCTTTCAACGTCGCCATGACGGTGTCCAGCAAGACGGCAGGAGAGCCTTCGGGCTCAAGTTGGAATTGCCCGTTGGCCTGAATGACATCGCCTGCAGCGAGAATGGCCTTGAGAAAGCGTTCAACGTGGGCTTTGTTGGGCACGGTTTCCACCGCCGTTTGGGCAGCAGCAAGGTGGCCGGGTGACAATTTTTCGCACATGGCAAAGGATTTGGAAGCTGCTCGTCGCTTCCCAGCCGCCGCATACAGACGTCCAGCCCTCAAGTGGTCCTCATGCTCGGGTTGCATGGCGCCCAACATTTGGGGGGCATGCTTTTGCAGAATTTTGACCAAGGCCTTTCGTTCGCTGTGCATGCGCTTGATGCTCGCCATGCTTTGTCCGGCCTTGTCCCGAAGGAGGTAAACATCGCACATCAAACGCAGGCCTTTGAGGAGGAAAATTTGCTCCTGCGGGTCACGTTTTTTCTTGGCCAACATCATGTCGCAGAATTGGGTGGCCATGACCTCAGAAAGCTCCAATCGGCCCTCGGCCATGTAGCGTTCGATTTGCTGCAAGGTTTGTGAGGGGTCCTGCATCCCGAACATGGTACCAATCCTTCTGAACACCACCGAGGCTATCATGCCTTTGATGTCCGGTTTCACGAAGAACCTCCTCGGTTTATTGACCAGCGGTCCAACGGGGACACCATGGAGGAGCGCTACGTGCTTGCCGTTTCAGGGACGCCCGGGACCGGCAAAACAACGGTCTGTGACGTCCTTGAGGCACTGGGTTGGAAGGTTCTCTCGCTGGAGGATTTGGCCTCAGAACACGGTTGTTTGGAGGAGGTTGATGCCAACGACGGGGCAGCCCCCATCGACATTCATCGTCTCGCAGAGGCATGGGAGGCCCCGAAGAACGGACGGCATGTGGTGGACGGGCACCTCGCGCATTTTCTCGACGTGGATGGAGTGGTGCTCTTGCGTTGTCCCCCCACAAGCTTGCGAGAACGCCTTCAACAACGCGGGTACAGCGAAGCCAAAATTCGGGCGAACGTTGAATGGGAGATGACCAGCGGGCACTGGGCTGAACTTTTGGAGTTTGAAATCGACCTACCGATTATTGAATTCAACACCGCATCCATGTCCATCGAGGCACTGGCTGAGGCCATTGTTGCGTGGTGCAACGATGGCCTTCCATCGGTTGAGTTGATCCATCAGGCCTCCGAAGCCATCGACTGGCTCGGGGAATCGCTGAATTGAGCGACCCGCCTCCACAAACCATAACACCCCCTCGGAGGTGGTTGAGGCATGGCCCTTGAGAAAATGCGACGAAGGTGGGAAGCATGGCTTCAACCGGTGCTGAATGCCTTTTCCAACTTCTCACCTGCCACCGTGACCTGGATGGCCTTGCCGTTTGGTGTCGCTGGCGGCCTTTTGGCAACCTATGCGCCGAATGAATCCTCTGGAGGATGGTGGCTTTTGGCTGGTGCGTTGAGCATTGGATTGGCGATGATCTTCGACGGCCTCGATGGGTCCTTGGCTCGGGCCAAAGGGGAGGTCACCCGCTGGGGCGACTACCTTGACCATACCATCGACCGTGTACTGGATGGAGTTTGGGTGGTCTGCATCAGCGCCTCGGTCTTTGTTGGAGACATGACCCTTGGTTTCGCCGCCGCCTTTCTGACCTTGATGGGTTCGTACATGGGCACACAAGCGCAAGCTGTGGCGGGCTCGAGAAATTACCGTGGATTTTCTCGCGCCGACCGGACAGTCCTAACCCTTCTGTCGTTGGTCGCCATGGGAATCATGCTGCTGGCAGGCTGGTCCATTGATGCCACGTATCCCGGTTGGTTTGACCACATACAGGTGAATCCACTCAGTCTCATCGTGTTCATTTCGGCCTTAGGAGGCATCTGGACGTTCAGTGTTCGCTTCATGCAAGCCAAAGGCGAAATTCAACGGCTCGATGCCGAGGACCCCCTTCCTCAGCCCGAACCCAAAAACTCGGACCGCACATGAAATGGCTGGCGAGCCCATTTCGGTTCATTGATAGCCTGTTTTGGCCTTCTCGAAGCGACATAGTCATAACGGACGAAGGGCACATATAGACTGATGGGTAGCCCAAAGGCTGAACAAAACGGTGGTCTGCGCGCCGTTATTCTTACCGCAGTCATGCTTCTTGCCTTGGCTCCAATGAGCCCTGCGTCCGCCAACAGCCAAGGCGATCCGGAGAATTTGCAAGCGCAGAACATTTCTGCTGTATTTGATAACGCTTCGGAGACGACCCTGCTGACATGGGAAAACATCGCCACGGGCGGGGCAGAACTCAACGGTTTGTTCAGCGCGACCTACATGCTCTATCGGCACACGGCTCCCATCAACGCCACCAACCTTGCTTCGATGGACCACTTTGCAGAAGTGGATGCGTGCGATGCTGGTATCGCAGGCGGTAACCCGTTCAACTGTCAGGGCGGCACACACCCCGGTCACACCGTGACCTTCCCCGTTGAGCCAGGCACCAACGGTTCGTTTTACTACGCCATCACGACGATGCTCTCCAACGGGACCGAGGCGGCTGAATTGCTCTTCAACGGTTCGCAAATCTATGACCCTGTTCTCGAAATTACTCGCAGCGTTTACACTCCGTTCATCATCTCCGTTGAGTTTGACGCTGCTGAAAGCCAGACCAATCTCAATTGGTTGAACTACAACTCCATCAACAACATTCTGCCAAGCACTGGCCCCGATGCGCTCCAAATTCGAGTTTGGCGGACCGACTACCAAATCACACGAGAACTCGGTTCCTACCTTCTTGCTGAGGAAACCCCCATTGCCGTGCTGAATGCAACCGACAGCACCTACACCGTTGATGTTCCTCCCAACACCCAACGGAGCAGCTATTACTCCATCACGTACCTCCTTCCGAATTACACCGAATCAGGGGACGATTACGAGGACATTCGGTTTGTCGGCCAGAACACGATGAGCGAACCCGTTGTGGAAGACAACCGTCCGCCCAATCAACCCATTTTGCTTTCAGCCGAGTTCTTGCCCAACGCCGACGGCACGGGCACGACCACCATCACGTGGGGCGATGTCGCTGGAGAAACGGGCGAAACTTACCGAGTTTACCGCTCGGACCAGTCCTTCTCCAGCATCCTGCGAAATGACGTTTCCATGCTGGTTGAAGGTATCCTCGAAGGCATCAACTCCTACGAAGTTCAAGTGCCTCAAGGGTTCCTTGGCTTCTCCTACTATTGCGTCGTCACCGTTGACGCTACGGGCGTCATCAACACCGACACCACCGGTGATGCTTGCACGAACGGCATCGAAGAAAATGCGTTCTACGGTTGGGTCGCCGAACCGACCAACGTCCATGCCGAGTTCATTGGCGACCGGACCACCCGAGTCACCTGGAGCGACCAGCTCGGAATTGAAGGAGAGATTTACCACATTTGGCACACGACGTATCGCGTGTCCGGTGCACAATTCGTTGAGAATCAAACCATGATGTACCTCGGAACGGTTGGCGATGGCATTGGCTACTACGACGTGGAAGTTCCAGATGACGAATACCGAACCAACTCCTTCTACTTCGTCACGTCCGAAGCCCTCTATGGCAACGTCAACGGAACGTACCACTACACCGGGTTGGTCCAGAACTTCTTCCAGGTGCCCTTTGAAGACACTCGAGCACCCAACCCACCGCGCATCAAGAACGCTTACTCGGTTGGATCAATGAACCTCGTGAGTCTGGAGTGGTTCAACGAAGATGAAAACAACGAATCCTATTCGATTTGGCGCCACTATGGTGAGCCGTTTGGTGAGGACGAGAACGATGTTTCTACCATTGACAGCGATGGCTGGGAAATTGTGCTTGGAGACATCGATGCCACCTTCACCACCAGCGACACCCTCACGCGAGAGTTTGCGATTCCCCCCAGCGTTGACCGAAACGTGTGGTATGCCGTCACCATCACCGATGAATTCGGGAATTTTAACGGCGAAATCTTCGCCGGATTTGGTGGCAACGCCTTCAAGGTGGCTGAAGACACGCTGCTTCCAGAAGGTGAATTGAGCGTCTTTGATGACGAGGGACTTCTGTACGACAGCACCACCTTGGTCGCTGGCCAATACACGCTGCGGGTTCAGGTCAACGAGGACCTTGGCACCACGCCAACGATTCGCATAACCACCTCGGATGGCGGCGTTTTGACCGGCGAGGATGAACCCCTTTCCCTGCTCAACGACAACCGAAACAACCCGAACTTGGGGCCCTTGTACACCTATGACTTCAGCATCTCTTCCGCCTCGAACGCTGGAGACATGATCATCTACGTCGTGATGGAAGACGAATCCAACAACGAAGTGAATCAAAGTTGGGAGCACCTTTCCATCGATGCTCAATTGCCTTCCATTGATATCTTCTCCCCAACGCCCTTCAACGATGGTGCAAAGTACCTCTACGGCAACAAGATCAACGTCCTCGTGGGCGTTGAGGACGACGTTGTGGTCACCTCCTTCCAGTACCGCTTCACGTACCACTTTGGTGGCACGACGGGCGTTTCTCTTTCCACACCGTGGTCGGACTTGACCGGCATCACGTTCCTCGATGAAAACAACCGTTCGTTGACCGCTGACATGGAGATCTCCGCTGGAAACTTTGAGACTGGGCTTCATCGTTTGAGCGTTCGAGCAACGGATGCCGCAGGCAACGAAGTATCACAGAACGTTGAGTTCATCGTTGACTACTGCCGAAACCGATTGGACGGGACAACGGTGTGTTCCTATGAGGAGGCGCTCAAACCTCCGGTAGAACCCGAGGTTGTCACGCCTTCCTACAGCGACCCGCCTTACGTCGTGGTGTGGGTGATTGCTGTGGTGAACCTGCTTGCCATCATCGTCTCATTGATGATCATTCAAACCGGTATGTCAGGCCCCAAGAAGAAGCGAGGGGACGATGACGAAGAAGATGAATCATGGATGGCTGAGTTCATTGGCACCAGTCAAGACCTGGACATGGATGCCGTGACCGGCACCGGCACCTCGACCCCCACCGAAGAGAAAAAGGAAGAAGAGACCAAGTCGGCAGCCGTCGAAGAGGAAGAGGATGATCCCTTTGCCATCAACATCGTTCAGCGCAAGGAACGCCGCCGCAAGAAGAAGGTCGTACCTGAAATCGACGACGATGACGACGACGATGATGACGACGATGACGACGACGACGATGATGACGACGACGATGATGATGAGCCCAAGAAGCGGCCCGTTCGCAAGGTCGGTCGCCGAGCAGCTCCACGCAAAGCTCCGACCAAGCGTCGAGCAGTGAAGCGAAAGTCGGACGACGACGATTGATGCCAAGGCATCAACCGCCCAGTGAGATGAGGTGAATCCTTCGTGCGAAAACAAGAGAAAATTGGCTACGGCCTCGTCGGAGTTGCCCTGCTGTTGGTTGTGCTCGGCTCCATCGGTTTCACCTCCACGGGCGAAGTCAACGATGTTCCAACCCCCAACGTTCCGGAACGGACCTTCTTTGCCGATGAACCGCTTCCAGAAAATGGCCTCACGACCTTCATTTCCGCCACCGTGACGCTCACGTGGGATCGCGATGACATTTACGTGGTCATCGTCGAGGAAGATGAAAAATACCGTTGCGAATCCCAACCAACCGGTCTGTTCAACGAAGGCACCACCACGGCATGCACCCCTTACGATGCTGATGTATTGGCGGCTGGAACCGACGGTGAGGAAGGTCTGACCTGGGACGTTGAAGCCGGCGTTCATTATGCCGGTATCGGTACCCTTGAGGAGGAGCTTCCAAGCGGCTTTGAAGTCAATATGTCCTATTCAGTCCACCTTCAAGCCGGCTTTGCGACCTACTTTCTCTTCGCCTTGTTGGGCATCGCCGGTTTGGCTTATTCACGAGTGGAGTGATCATTCCACACCTTCGTAATAGGTGGACACAGCCACGTCAATTTCTTCGAGGATAGCGTTCTCATCAAGGGTCAGACTCTTTCCATCACGGCGGAGGGCCTGTCCGTTCACCCAGAGGTCCATGCACTCAGCACCGTTGAAAATGAGGTTGGCGAGATGCCGATTGTTTGACCGGCCTTGCGGTCGCATGCGGACATCGTCAAGGTCCCAAACGGCCCAGTCCTGACTGCCTTTCGTGGCCAAATCCATCGCATCAACGGCGGGCAACAACGTCGGGTCCCAATGGTCGTGGCGCTGAACCAGCGAGGCAAGACGTGCTTCGGCTTGCATGTTGAGTCCGTTTCCAGAAGAGGCTGCCCCATCCGTTCCAAGCCGGACATCAACGCCTGCATCCGTGTAGGCTGGAAGTGAAAGTGTGCCGCCGCAAGCAAGTTTCATGTTGGATGAAGGGCAATGAACGGCGGTGGCTTCGTGTTTCTTCAGCATACGAATTTCATTTTTCTTGACCCATGAAGCGTGAGCGCAAATGGTCCCGGGTTGGAAGAAATCGATGCTGTCAAGGTACTCCACGGGGTATAGACCGGTCTTCGCATGGCAGTCGGCGATTTCTTTCCGGGTTTCACTGACGTGGATGTGCAACCGCCCTTTCCGCTTTTCTGCCAGTTCAGAAGCCCGTTGGAGGGTTTCTTCCGAACACAAGTAGACCGAATGGGTAGCGATGGCGTATTGGACCAAATCGTCCTCATCGTTGGTGGCCAACAATCCGTCGAGTTCCTCCAGTGCGGAGGCTGCATCGGGATGGCTTGGAAGCGCGGCGTCGCTGACGGGGCCACCGACGAGTCCGCGAAGTCCAGCCTCGGTGAGCACTTGTCCAGTGACATGGGGAAAAAAGTACATGTCCGCCGCAAAAGAACATCCGGTTCGAATCATTTCCGCTGCAGCACATCGGCTCCCCATCCGCACATATTCTGGAGTGATGCGTGCCTCGGTGGGAAAGATGGCTTCGTTAAGCCATCGGTGAAGGGGAAACCCATCGCTGAAATCCCGGGCATTGAGCTGCATGGCGAGGTGCGTATGCCAGTTTTGAAAACTGCGTGTGATGAGGCGTTTGGAGCCATCAATGTCCTCGAGCACGTCCTCGTCGCCGTTTGACGGGGAGGAGCGTCCATCGGCATGGAGCAAGACATCACCCACCGTTCGTTGCCCGCCACGGTCGTACAGGACCGTGTTGCGGTAGCGGACAGGTGGGGTGTCGCTCATGGTTGGCCCTGCTCGCCATGATTCATGAATGCTGATGGTTGCACCGAGGGTCTTATGTTTGATTGGGACAGCGGGGGATTGCCGCCACTGTGGCTTAGTTGGTAGAGCATCTGATTCGTAATCAGAAGGTCGGGAGTTCGAGTCTCCCCAGTGGCTCCTTCAAGCGTTCTTCTCGGCGTGGCTGATGTCGATGCCAAAGGCTACAGCACTCTGTTCAAGGCTGACCACACCGGGAAGTGGGCGGCCTGCGATGTAGTCGAGGCAAGCGCCTCCACCGGTCGAAACGTGGCCCATTTTGTCAGCGAGGCCTCGCTGTGCGACGAGGGTAGCGGTGTGGCCCCCTCCCATCACGGCGTAACCTTCGGATTCAGCACAAGCGTTGAGCATCTCAATGGTCCCGAGGGCGAAATCTGGATTTTCAAAAACACCGGATGGCCCGTTAAGGATGATGGTTCCAGCGTTGCGAATGGCAGCCGAGAGGTGGAAGACGGAATTGATGCCAATGTCCCAGAATGGGGCCTCAATGGGGAAATCCTTCAGCGGTATGTCCACTCGGTTTCCTTCGATGTTGGCTGCCAAATCAACCGGCAAGTGGATTTTGTCGCCGTGATCTTGAATCAAGGTCTTGGCGAGCTTGATGGTGGGTGCCCAATGTTTGTCGAGTTCTTTCTTGAGAAAGGCCCGGTTTGGCTCACCAATGTCGTAGCCAGCCAAATCCAGCAGAAGGTTGGCCACCCCCCCAGTGGGCCACAGTGCATCAGCGATGCCGTTGCGGAGCATGTTGTCGGCGACTTGAATCGAATCATCGACCTTCACGCCACCAAGGACCGCCAAGCACGGTCGCTCGGGGGTTTCCAACGCATGGTCGAGTTTGCGAATTTCATTCCCCATCAATTCTCCAGCCACGCAGGGCAGCAAGCCTGTGAAACCAACGATGGACGGGGTGGAACGGTGGGCACAAGCAAAGGCGTCGTTGACAAACAGGTCAGCCACGCTGGCCAAACGTTGCACGAGGTGGGTCTCGCCCATGGCCTTCAAATCGCCTTTGACCGAGGTTTCTTGCTCGTCCATGCGGACGTTGTTGAGCATGAGGAGTTGTCCGGGTTCAAGCTCTTCAATCGCTTTCATGGCCTTGGGGCCGTGGATGTCGTCAACCCATTTGACCTGGCGGCCAAGCAAGCGACCAAGCTCACGGGCATGGCCCAGCGTGCTGGTGAAGTCGTCCTTTCCGGGCCGGGATTGGTGAGCGAGGATGATGACCTTGGCCTTGACCAATTTCTGTAAGGTGGGAAGGATGGCTCGAATCCGAGTATCGTCGAGGAAGGCCTTGGTGGCTGGGTCCAACGGGCTGTTAATGTCCACCCGCAGCAACACGGTTTTGCCGTCGACGTTGACGTCGTCCAGCGTCAGGACCTTGGCCATTGATTGAATCCAAGCGCCTTGGGTTTTTCATCCCTCTCCTCGGGACCAGGGTGAGAACGGTGATGCGGCGAAGGTCGCAAGACGCGCGTCCTCCCCGTCGTTCGAGCGCGAAAACTGATAAGGCCCGCGACGCCCTTCACGGTCATGGTCGATGAAGCGCCCAAAGACAGTGCTCCATTGGAGGGAGCTCGTCGTCGCGCCTCAACCGCCACGTCATCCTTCGGCGTTTCGCGACGTGAAGGCCACGATGCCAGTGTCTACTACACCAGTCGCCTCAACGAGGGATTGGTCAGTTCTCGACCCGTGGGGCCGGCCAATGCCTTTCCAGAGGAGCACGCCAACACGGTGCTTTGCGGAGATTCACGAACCCTCCCGCTTCCCGATAATTGCGTGCATTTGGTGGTTACGTCTCCGCCCTACAACGCTTCCAAAGACTACGATGAGGACCTCTCGCTCAAAGAATACCTGACGATGCTCCACGAAGTGTTCGCCGAGTGTTATCGTGTGCTCACGCCCGGTGGACGAATGGTGGTCAATGTGGCCAACCTCGGGCGTAAACCGTACATTCCTCTCTCCTCTCACATCAACATCATCATGACCGAAATTGGTTTCTTGATGCGCGGCGAAATCATTTGGGACAAATCAGCCAGTGCCGGTTCCTCATGTGCATGGGGTTCCTTCCAATCCGCTTCCAATCCATGCTTACGCGATGTGCACGAATACCTCCTCGTCTTTTCGAAGGGTGATTACAAACTTCCGAGAACCAAGACCGAGCGGGCCGAAGGTCGCTTGGACACCATCCCACGGGACGATTTCATCCAGCACACGAAATCCATCTGGTCCTTTGCCACTGAACGGGCCTCTCGCGTGAACCACCCCGCTCCATTCCCAGTGGAATTGCCCAAGCGATGCATTGAGATGTATTCCTTTACCGGCGATGTCATCCTCGATCCGTTCAATGGCTCAGGAACCACGTGCGTAGCGGCAAAGATGCATGGACGTCGCTACCTTGGCGTTGACCTGTCTGCTGAATACTGCACCATCGCAGAAGACCGCCTGGCATCAACACCGGCCGTGAACATCATCGACGGTTTGGTTTAGGGATCAGTCGTTGTTTAATCCGCCC
>CESZ01013085.1_pt1 | contig 19966 bp, 8 predicted proteins | sample 531081 | NCBI WGS metagenome assembly CESZ01 (sample SAMEA2621260, study PRJEB7988) | marine metagenome | biome: marine biome (ENVO:00000447); feature: surface water layer (ENVO:00002042); material: "saline water (ENVO:00002010), including plankton (ENVO:xxxxxxxx)" | depth 5 m | reverse complement strand
TCGCAATACATGACAAAGCTATGGGTGATGTTTTTCACATCGCTTCTCCTTGTTTCAGCAATGAACTTCTATGCAGTAATAAGAGAGCCGGATATGATTGAAATTGACGAGATACGTAACTTTCCACGTGAAACTGTGAAAATAGAGGGGATTCTGACTGGGTATGTCAGAGACCCATATGGAGAGGGAGCCGATAGGATTGACCTCCAGGTCCAAGAGATTGACGGTCACTCTGTTGCGAAGGTCAGATGGAACGTTGATCGGAATAATGAGGTTCCCCCAATCGGCACTGTTGTGACGGTAGAAGGGGAAGTATCTGAGTGGAATGGAAGGATTTGGCTTCAATCGAACGGCTATGGGGCGATTATTGCTCAGGACGGTTTCGTGGATTTTTCTGAGACAAAATTAGTGGAGGTCGGCAGGGACCCTCAGTCATTCTCTAACAGCTCATTGCAGATTGATGGCTGGATAAGTGAGGCTTTGGCCCCTGATGTCACATATCATTCACTATATTTGATGGACAATCATGTCTACGGAGGAGCGGATCATCTTCTCTACATTCAGATTGAGGGGAGGGTGATTGATTGGGTTGAAGCGGGTAGCCATGTCAGGGTAAGTGGATGGCTTCAGTTTGATGAACGGTCGTACAGATGGAGGCTTTTGGTCCAAGCAAGCGAGGTCGAAGTGCTGAGCCAAGGCGTTCCATCGAGCGTTAATTGGGAAGCGGACCCATATTCCCTCACTTTCGACATCGGGAAGATGGTGTTCGCAACAGGGACGGTTGTAAACGAAGGTGGGGAATGGCTACTCAGGGGACCATCGCCCAATGACAGCATGTGCTTCCTCCCCTCTGAGGATGATTTAGACCAGTCCAACCTTAGTGGGACGTCCGGGGTTTGGGCCGGGAGATTGGCATGGGCTGTGGATGAAGCCGAAGTCTGCCTTGATAGAGGATATGACCTCATGTCGGAAAGAGTGACAGGGGAATTCGGAGATGGCACAACAGAACTCTCAGATGTTGCTTCTGACCCGTTCTCATACGTAGGCGGTAACTACACATTCGAAGGTTGGGTAACGGACCCTATCTCTCCGGATTACGACAAGGGTTACGTCGGAGATGGTTCTGATTACTACGAGAGACAGACCAAGTTGAGGTTGTTGCTTGTAGGTGAACACTCCGAATATATCGAGGCAAACCAGCCAATCAGGTTCAATGCCACAGTTCTGTGGTCTGATGCCGATGGAAGAGTAGTACTGGAGGCCAGATCATGGACCCTAGGAGATTCTCCTGACCCCGTAGTTCTCAATTGGGGGGATGGCTACAATTCTTGGAGATGGGACTTGGGCAAAATGGTCCAACTAAGTGGCGAAGCTGTGACTGATGAAGATGGGATTGATTGGATTTCTAGATCCGGTTCCGATGAGAAAGTTTGTCTGCTGGGAGATGGGGCTGAGTCTATTGAGCAACTTTCAATCGGGGAGCCAGTAGATTGGGTAGGAAGGTTAAGCATGGAAGAATTTGGAATGGAGAGCACAGCTAGATTCTGCATAGATGTCAGATAGGTGATCACTTGGACCCAATTCTAGTTGACTTTGGATGGTTGATAGCCTCGTTCGTTTTTGGCGTAGGACTCGGATGTCTAACAGGGCTTATCCCTGGATTTCATGTCAATAATGTTGCGTTGATCGCCCTAAGCCTCTCTCCTGTAGCAGTTGGGATAGGCATTCCTCTTGATGCGGTTGCAGGCATAATTGTGGCTTGCGGAACAGTTCACACTTTCTTGAATTACATCCCAAGCGCGCTGGTTGGCGCGCCTGATGACAACATGGCTCTGGCACTACTGCCCGGTCATCGGATGCTGATCTCTGGGCAAGCCGCACAGGGGGTCGCCTACTCGGCTAGGGGGTCGCAGATGGGAATGTTGATGTCCATACCACTCCTAATCGTGGCCAGATTACTATTCGGAGAGAACCCGGGCCTAGGGCTGTACGAGTCCAGCAGGGATATTCTCCCTTGGCTACTACTGATTATCTCAATATTCCTCATCATGACTGAAACAACCAGGTTAGCATGGCCTGAGTGGATGCAAAGGGCCACTAGGAATTTCAAGATCCCCCTTCCAAGGCCGATTAATGTAGATTTTCCAATTGGCAGATTCAGGTACAAGAGAAACTGGAATGAGATAGATTTGAGCATGGGTTCCAGTTCTAGAGTGGCGGGAATTCTGGTCGCTACTGCATTCTTCCTGATCTGTGGATTCTACGGTTGGGCAGTATTCGAACTACCCGGCAGATCCCCGGTAGGAATGCCTTCTGCAACTCTGCTATTTCCGGGTTTGGCCGGGCTATTCGGAATAGCTAACCTGATAGATATCTACGTTACGACCTCTGAAATTCCCCCTCAGAAGCAGAACTGGGAAATGCCTCCGATGAGGCCTTTGGCAGTCCCCACATTTCTCTCGGCCGTAGTATCTTCGGTAATGGCCATTCTTCCGGGCATGACTGCCGCTCAGGCAACTGTTGTGGTCATGAGTGCTAGAAATTTGTGGGGGAGGCTGACGGATCCTAATTACATCCCTGCTGACTTCGAGCACGGTATACAGCCAGGATTCGTCCCAAAGCAATCTTTCACTAGCATCTCAGGGGATTTGGATGGCCTTTCCGCCGAGGAGAGAGAGCTCTTCGAAACAGCGCTAGGTGAGGCTGCAGAGGCCAGTCCGGACTTGGACCTCAGTGCCCAGAGTCAGCAGCAGGATCTTGAGGTGATCGCGGTTCTTTCTTCAGTGAACACTGCCGTGACCGTCATGGTACTAGGTTTCCTCTACATGGTAGGAAGGCCGAGGAGTGGCGCGGCGCTGGCACTCAACATGATGTACCCGATTGACGGATGGAACGCCGTTGATCCTCCAGCAGATTTCGTCAGGTTGCTTGGGATAACTATCGCAGCTGGGCTGTTCGCCGTCCCAGTAATGATTGAGGTCGGAAAGGGGATGCTTAAGATGCATGAAATCGTACCACTGAGGACTCTTGTTTTCTCCGTAGCTGGATTCGTGAGTATACTAGTCTGGCTTTCAACCGGATGGGTCGGAGTCGGCGTGCTGATTGTGGGAACCGGCCTTGGACTAATGCCTCCTCGCATAGGAATTAGGAGGAGTCATGCCATGGGAATAATACTAGTTCCAATCATGCTCTACACATTTGCTCAGACGTTTGATAGCTTTGGTTTCATATGATAAAACCTACAAAAAAATTGACTTCGGACGAAAACTCGACCACTGTAACCCTTATGTTTAGTACATGACTCCCGCGAAGGGAGTGTGGCAATAATGACGGACAAAAGGACAATGGCGATTGGGATAGGGGCTCTGCTCTTGCTTGTGAATTTAGGACTGATAGTTACTGGTTTTGTGGATGGGCAGATTGAGAGCACTGTTGAAGCGGCCGTTTCAGATGGGATGGACGGAATGGACGATGATGGCAACATGGATTACACCTATGATTACGACGACGAATGGTTGAATGTCTCAGGTGAAAAGGCTTACTTCGCTAATTCTATCTCAAATCTTGAGGATGTTCAGGCAAATGGAGCTGATCCAACATACGAGATGATTGGTCCTTTCATCTACTACGAGAATACGACTCGTGAGATTCTAGACTTCGATTATGATGAGAATACAATTACGTACACTGGGCACGAGATATACGAGTGGTGTGAGGACTGCACTTGGATGGATGACGAAGGGGTAGAACATGCTTCCGTGTCAGGAGATACTCTTGTAAATCAAGTGAACATTCTCTGGAATACCCAAAGAGTAGCTGGAATGAACACCGGCATAGAGTATCTGGAGATTTTCGCCCAAGGCATGTTCGCTTCGCAGATGATAGAGTTCGACCTAGCTAACAGGGCGCCGAGTATCTGGGCATCGGAGGATATCGCCTCAATGATGACGGCAGAAGGCGGCGTTACTGGAGACGCGGCTCTAGCTGGCGCATATCTTGCGGCAGGCGGATCTAGCGATATGTCCTCGGCCTTTCAAAATCTTGAACAGTCTGTGATGTATGATGCTGAGGATCCGTCGACTGAAATTTGTATTGCCCTTACATGTGAGCTCGGACCTATGCTGGTTGCTGGCATGGGTGCTCCTGATGGAGGAGAGGTGACTCAGACGAGAGCTGCACTGTTTGGATATGGAGATAGAGCCGAGCCAGAACTGTCGGCGATTGACCTAGGCGTTTATGCATTAGCGGCTAACACCTTCGTAGCTAGAGGAGGAGGCGACGAAATCAACAACGAGACCTCTCAGCTAAGGGAGAGGTTCCAAGAGGTAAGCGGTGTCAACATAATCAACCCAGACACACTAGACTTCCTTCTTTTCGATGACTTCAACGGACTACTTGGGACCTTCACACTATCTGGCGTGACCCTTCCTGGAATGGTAGTTGGACTTCTTCTGCCCCTTCAGAGCGGGGACTACTTCACCGCAATGGAGACTTACAACGTCGGACTTCTAACAGTAGTAGACATTGCTAGCTATGCGGAGACGTGGGTCGGTTTGGGTCTACTCGGTTCGCCAACGCAGTTCGAGAATATCCTCCTGGGAGGACAGGGCACCATCACAGCTGGAGAATGGTGGATGGGAGCTTTCGGTGGCCTAGATCCGCTAGCAGGAACTTACATCGAGGTCGGGCTTAACATCGGAGACTATGTCGGAATGGCATCCCTATCTGCTGAGAAGGCTGACTTCATCCTCAATGATGAGAACATCGGACTGAAGACTACTTTCTCAAGAGAGTTCGTGTATGGTGAGCTAGCTGGAATGTCGCTTCCCGATGAGGATGGAGTTCAGTGGGTTTGGCATGATGCTTATGTTGCGAGTCTGTATGACATCGATGAGGACTCAGCGGGTGCCCTGAGATCGTGGGTTGGGGACTTCGTTTTCGAAGTTGTAATGCCTGTCCTCATTACCTTCCTCAGTGGTAACACCGAGTATTACTCGATGCCGATAACGCATTGGCTGTTCGGCTTCAGTGATGCAGCGAGCGCATCCTTCGGATTCTTCCCATGGGTCAGCTTGGAGACCAATCTGACTTACTACGGTTCAGATGGAATAGGCACTGGCGACTTCTCAGCGTACAAGATGAGTACTGCTGGAGAGACCAAGGGTCAGAGGCTTGCGCAGGGGTACATCAACTCTGATGGAGATGGCCTGTGCGACTATGACTACGATTCAAGTGGCGTATTCATAGGGTACGACCTTCCCTGTGAAGAAGGTCAAGTATACGGCATGACCGAGCATCTAACTTGGAGAGCACCTCACAGAGAGGACGGTTCACTAGGTCTGCTTTCTGGCCACGCTGGGAATACAGACACATCGTTGATGGGAACCATTGGCGGCGTCTCCGCTCCACTGGCAAGTCCTAGTGACCCATTCTTAGTGAATGTCGCGGGATACGCTATTGCAACTTCTGAAGTTGGCGATGAAGTTGACTACAAAGGAATCCCTATGGTAGAGCACAGAGTTAGCTTGGATCCAGCCAATACACAAATCCAAGGTAAAATCCTAGGGGCTGGAAATTGGGTGGATGCGCTCCCAGGGGCATTGCCTGTTTACCTTGGTGCGGACATCGACATGAAAGTCGAGCCAATCTCCAATGCAGTTATGTACGGTAAGGTGAAAGTGACCTTCCACCTAGATATGAGAGGTACTGGTTCATTTGATCCTGTCATCGGAGTAGATACAATGCCAGTGTTCGAGATTCACACTTACAGCGAGATAGCTGATGAGGATGCTTCTGACTTCAATGCGCAAGTCACCGATAACATGGGGCCATTTGGGTGGACCAACTTCGGTGGCAGTGTCGGCGGAATCCTTCTAGTGATTTCAGTCGTACAGGCTATGTTCTACGTGATCGGAATAGGATTGATGGCATATGGCGGACTAGTCATGAAGGATGAAGACGAAGGATCCCTGATTGAGGATGAAGGGGAATAATTACCCACTGTTGCTGATATTTGGCACGAAGGGTTTGAACCCCCTCATATGAACGGAGTGCCATGCAAGCAGGCCGGAGGGGTTTTTCCCTACTCGTTATCCTGTCACTGATGCTCTGGTCTTCCAGTGGCATGGCATCTCCTGGAAAGGAAGAGGGAGGTGTTGGGTCAGCGGTTTGCGAATCAATATGCATTAGTGAGGTAATGCCCAATGCCGATGGCCCGGACCAAGGAATTTTTCCTCAGGGGGAATGGGTCGAGTTAGTTAACTCCGGAGACTCTGATGTGAATCTGTATGGTTGGGCGATTGTCGACATTGGGGGTTGGTACCATCCTATCAATGAGCAGAGCTGGGTAGGTTTTGATGCCTTGGCGTCTCCTTATGTCCTTAGATCGGGAGGGTATGCCATAATCGCAGAGAATGAGATTGGTACACTCAGACTAAATAACGCTGGAGAAACAGTGTACTTAGTTGATGATGGCAACGAGACGGTTGACGAGATCGTAACAGGCTCGGCCTCCAATGGAATATCCAAAATAGCTGATCCGTCTGATACGGGCGGAACATGGATTGACTCAATCGAGCCTAGCCCGGGGAACGCGAACCCTGGCGAGGGCGATGGAGATGGACCAGCAGATATCGAAGCATCATGGTGGGATGGGGAGTTTGATGTCAAATTCACCAGAATTATGCCCGGCGAGGTACCCAATAGGAACAATGACTGGTTTGAAATTACAAATATCGGAGATGAGGCAATTAATCTGGAAGGTTGGAATATTACGAGAGTGAGTTCCTCGGGAGAGTTCCATTCAACCATAAAATCATTGGAGATCATGCCCGGCTCTTCAGTGGTCATTTCTGAAAATCCATACAATCTACTTCTAGATGGAGGAATAGTGGCACTGGATGCAAATCAGATACTGACGGCCTCACCTTGGCTGGTAAATTCAGGTGGCTCACTTATCCTAGCTGAGCCCAATGGGACTGCTATTGACTCGATAGTCTATGGAAATGGAATTGCTGGGATTGATGGTTGGACCGGTCCTGCCATATCGGTTCCCGGCGATGGATCACCAGGATTGATTCTTATGAGGGGGCTGGGATGTGGAGAATACCCGGATACCGATACAGGGTCTGATTGGGAGCAGCGGTGGATTAGGATTGGAGCCTCCACATTCTGTGATGGAGGCGATTTCCTCACTGAGCAGGACTCTACTGCGGTGGCTTCTATTGGTCCTGAATCTACATATAATGACCTAAGAAACTGGATAGATACTGCGCAGAGTGAGTTGCATCTACATGTATATCAATTCATGAGTGCAGAATTGACTGGTGCGGTTATTAGCGCCATAGATAGGGGCGTGGATGTAACACTACTGTTGGAGGATGGAATCCTAGATGGGGCTAGTACGGTCGATAACCAGAGAGGTCATGCTCAGGCCGTTCATGATGCTGGGGGCCTGGTCCTCTGGATGGAGGATCCTTCCCAGATAAGTTCTCCCTACAGATACATCCACAGCAAGGTAGCAGTGAAAGATACTGAAAGTGTGTGGATTTCGTCTGGCAATTGGAAGGATACCAGCGCTCCAGTGGACCAAACAGGAAATCGTGAATGGTCTCTAATTGTAAACTCCGTGGACTTGGCAAACTTGGTACTCTCGAGAATGGAATGGGATGAGAATCAGAATAGTCTCCATATCTCAGCTCATCAATCAAGGCATTCGCCCTCTTCTGAATGGTCGATGGATTCAGCTCAGAACACCACCTCACAGAATACTCCTGAGTTCATTGCTGGGCCGTTCGCTGGGAAGCTGATAACGTGTCCAGACGATTGTGTCGCATCGATAGTCCAGATGATCTCATCTGCAGAGTCATCAATCGATCTTTCTGTCCAGTATCTCGATTTGGACTGGTACTGGGGGTTCGGTGAGAATCCGATGATCGAGGCATTACATCAAGCGGCCATCAGAGGGGTACAGATTCGACTTATCCTGAACGGATTTTATGCCGAGTGGGACGACGAAATAAGGGACACTATTCACCTGTTCAACACAGACTGGAACGGGACACAAGGTTTGGATACTACCGCCAGACTAATGTCAACATCAGAAAATATCTCCAAACTACACAATAAGGGAGCAATAATTGATGGTTCTAGCGTCCTTGTTGGAAGTATGAATTGGGGATCTAGCGCTGCCCTCAGGAATAGAGAGATGGGCATACTGATTGACAATGAAGAGCTTTCTTCGAAGTATCTTTCCTCCTTTGAATCGGATTGGTTGAGAATGGATTCCAGCACTGACTCCGACGGTGATTTGATGCCGGACTTTTGGGAGGAGCTGTACGGATTGAACCGTCACTCTGCGGCAATAATAGGAACTGCATTGAGCGAGCAGTCAATGGACCCTGATTCCGATGGCTTGAACAACTTGAATGAGTATCTACTCGGTGGCAATCCCTTAGAGGTGGACACGGATGGAGACTGTATTTTCGACGGTAATGAGGAGGCTTTTGCTCAGAGTGTTCTTCGATCACCCAATATTGCCATGCTGTCTGGAGATGTCGATGAGAATGGAATTCCTGACGGAGAGCAATGGGGCTGTGATGAGATCACTTCGACGGAGCCTGTGGAAAATGAGACCGATGAAGAGCCTGATGATGTAACTGATGAGGAAGATGAAGAGGAGGGTTTCCTAGATATCAGGGAAGATGCAATGTCGCGTCCGGGAGCTACTCTTCTGTTCGGATTGATGACTTTTTCCGCGATTGCTCTATTGATTGCTTCATGGGTCTCATTCAGGAGGCCTAGGAGTGCTACCGATGAGATTCTGATAGATGACTCGGGATACAGATTTGACGACTCCGGATCAAAATTAGCAATTCTGAAAGGAACTAGCTTCGATAGCGATTCGGCCGATTCACGATCCCTCACCAGAGGCAAGGATGATGGCTTCCACGGCGATATTGTCCTTGATGGATTTGGATTTGATAGAGACAGAACTACCAGGGATGAAATCCAGTGGAGGCTTGACTCTGGGCAGACAATGGAAGAGATTAGGAAAGATCTCGGAGAGGAAGAGTGATGGCAATATCTATCGGAGATTTCATCGAAGGAGTGACTGACGGAAGTCTGTCAGATGATGAGATAATTGCATGGTTGAAAGACGTCTATGGAAATGGTATGAGTATCTCGGAAGTCACGGAGTTGACTTTGAGAATGAGGGATTCTGGGAAGACTCTGAATTGGGACGATAATTCGAAAGTAGTGGATAAGCACTCAACAGGGGGCGTTGGGGACAAAGTATCTATTGCCCTAGCTCCAGCTTTGGCCGCCTGCGGACTTAGCGTCCCCATGATATCAGGTAGGAGCTTGGGTCACACAGGCGGAACTCTGGATAAGCTAGAGTCAATTCCGGGATTCAATACAGATATCGGCATTGAGGAATTCGTGCATCAGGTCGACGAGATAGGACTGGCAATTGTCAGCCAGAAGAGCGATTTAGTCCCTGCCGACAAACGTCTCTACTCACTCAGGGACGTCACAGGAACAGTAGCCTCAATCCCTCTGATTACGTCATCAATAGTATCCAAGAAAGCGGCTGAAGGAATTTCCTCACTGGTACTTGACGTGAAATTCGGAAGAGGAGCATTCATGGAGGACATTGAGTCTGCTAGAGAGCTTTCAGAGTCCATGGTTGGAGTCTCAAATGGATTGGGGGTGTCGACGATTGCCGTACTATCTTCTATGAATCAGCCGATCGGATACAGTGTTGGAAATTCTCTAGAGATTCTGGAGAGTGTCGAAACATTACTTGGCAGAGGACCGGCTGATCTAGAGGAGTTGGTTTGCGTATTAGGGGGATTACTTCTAGAGTCGTCTGGATCTTCAAATGACTTCGAGGAGGGTGCGGCGAAGATACTGGATAGCCTGTATGATGGTTCTGCGTTTGGGAAATTCATCGAAATGGTAGCCTCACAGGGAGGGGATGCACGTTTGTTTGAAACTGAAGTCTCGCTCCTAGAAGGATTGGGAATACTTGACCAGACACTGAAATCAGACTCTTTAGAAGCAAAGAAAGATGCATGGATAGCGGATATTGATGCTATGGCCATTGCCGAGATTTGTCTTGAAATGGGAGCTGGTAGACTACGTCTCGGAGATAAGATAGATCATCAGGTAGGCGTTGTCATGGAAGTCCAAGTAGGGGACAATGTCGAAATCGGGGACATTTTAGCAACAGTGTATCATCGTGGAGAAAAGATAGGCCCACTTCTAGAGAGACTAGGGGAAGCCTTCTCATTTTCTGATTCTGAGCCAGATGTGACTTCAAGAATTGCTGAGGTAATCAGATGAGGCTCTCCCATATCGATAGGATAAGGGCAATTGCAGTATTGTGCATGGTAGAGGTACACACAGCCGCCATAATCCCCCCGAAAGGGATGTCCGTGGGCGACCCTGCTGCATTTGTTGCCGCCGCGTTCGGAGGAATGGCTGCTCCATTGTTCGTGATGATATCTGGATGGGGGATATACATGAGTGCCTCAAGAAGGATGGGGGATGGTCTCACCGGTGCAGATGACTGGGCATCATGGATGGTTCCCCGGGTTGCATTACTTGCTTCCTGTCAAATTCTGGTGAATCTGTTACTAAATGCAGACAGGGGGGGCAGGTTCGAAGTAATTACTCCCGGCGTACTAACCCTACTTGCAATCGCGACGATACTGGCTCCGGTACTAATTAGGCTGGGGATGGAAATCAGGATAGGCCTGCTCTTAGTACTGATTTCTTCTCCCTTGATTCTTGGAGATGCCTCAGGATTGGACTGGACCTGGTGGGATAGAGTTGCCTCGGATGGCATATCAGAATGGGTATCGAGGCTTCTTTGGAATGGGACCTATCCCGCTGTTCCTTGGATGTTCTACATTCTTCTGGGAACATTGGTTTACGATCTAAGTGATAGGAGGAAAACTAGAGAACGAATCATCGCCATTGGCCTGATCTCGACGGCAGTTACTTTCCTAATCTCTGAGAGTGAAGGAGTCCCTTGGGCACTGACCGAGGGGGAAGCAATTCTGACATTCTTTCCTGCCAGTACATCATTTCTGGTTGTTTCAGGTACCTTCGCGCTTCTAGCCCACAGAATCATGGAAGGTTCAGAGAGCTCTGGAGGTGAGCCTTGGAGAGGAGACAGTCTTTCATTCCTCGAACCACTTGGAAGAATTACTCTGACGGTTTACGTCTTGCACTTTGCAGTCTTGGGCGTCGTTGCATATGCCATGCAAGGAGAGCCCCGACTGGAGCTTTTTCCTGCCTTCGCAGTTACTATCGGCCATACATTGATTTGGATTCCCTTGGCGAAAGCACACCAAGAATTCATTCCTGAAATCTCCCTCGAGGGATTATTGAGAAAAATGAGTCAGTCATCGAGATAATCTGTAGTCCATGAAATTGGTCCAAACCATACCGATCCTTCCTCGTTCGTAGCTTGAATTCTACCGTAATATGTCGCCCCGCAACATGTCAGTCCCGATACTGTTTGAGAGTGGTTGCCGATAGTTGTGCCACCGAAACCGGCACTGCCTTCCCAACCAGATGTCTGGTTCCCCATATCCGCCATACCATAGTAGAACGTGAGCGTAGTATTTGTCCCATTATCATAAGTCTCCCAATAGATTGTGGTAGATGTGGCGCCAGAGGGATCGGGCGAAGAGATATTCCGAATAATGGCATCATAAACGAAGAATTCCCCCCTGAGAGGGTCATCTATCCATACTGGCAGATGAGCTAGCGAATCGAATGTGTTCGGGGTTAGTGGGAATCCCCAAGCGTCGTGATAAGGTGCTAAGTTGTGGCCTGTAGCGTTAGAGAGATGTAATACCCACGCGTTGAACTCTTCGTCGTCGGTAGACGGCACCTCTGAGGGAGGGAGGGTGTAATACACTGTCAATGCCTCCGTTATAGGGCTCCAATCCCATTCCTCCTTGATCAGGATGTAAGTATCTAGAGCAGTCCAAACAGACCAGTTGGATATGTTTGAACCGTCATTAAAGTAAGAATGCATCCTATTTGCCCTCTGTTCCGGATCTACTGCACTGTGTCCTTGGATACCGACTAGTTCCTCCATAAGGTAAACGCTAGCGAAGTTGCAACCTGTTTCGGTGGTCCCTGGGAGGGTAGATGGCATCCATTGGTGGTTGTGACCCAACTCATGGAACATCCCCCAATCACCATTCTCGCTCATGTGAGAAAGGTTGACCACCCCTTCTACACTTAGATCGTGTGCCATGAATGGGTATCCCGAGTGCATCCATCCAGCGGAAATTTGGACATCAAAAACCGCCCTCTCTACTCTTGGCCATGGCTCATAACCATACAACTCATGTTCCATTGAGAGGGCTTCGTCCCACCATTCCATTAGAGCGGTTGGATTATTCAATTCCCTTATCTCATAACTAGGCACTGTCATGATGAAATTATTGGAAACTAACTCTGTCCAAGGAGCCGGATTATCTCTCTGAGAGTATATCCACTCAAAGTCGGATGTCTCGTTGAGGACGAACATTGGAGCCATTACTGCGCCAGAGATGGTGACATTGAACTCTCCAAATTCTGAACCGGCGGGAATAGCAACATAAATTGGCCCACCAAACGCATTTCCTACATCTGATTCAGATGTACATTCGCCAAATTCATCGCATATGAGAGACGTGGTTGTGTTGTCTATCCACCAGTACCTGTGAATCTTGGAGTGCCTCTTAATCACGTCCTTCCCCCACAAACCATCCGTATGTGCGCCGATCAGTATCCAGAACCCCAATTCGGAAGCTTCTGGGCTAACTGAAACTGAGATTGCCTCCCCTGGAGGTGCATAGAGTCCTGTGGACATCCTAATACTGCTTCTTGCACCCGAATAACCAAAATTCGAGGGGAGTCCGGATTGATTTCCATCAATGGAAACTGTATGAGAAATCCTAGAAGCATTTGAGGGGACTTCACCGGGAAACTCCGTATGGCTGGGATGGGCGGGTAAATCACTGGCATTGAGGCCCTGAGTGAGGGCTTCCTCCAATCTAAGAATGACGTCGGCAACTGGATCTTCTCCCAAGTCATGGCCCGTTGAGCTCCATAGTGTGCTGTATTGAATCACTGTCCATCCAGTGGAATTTACCAATTCCCTCAAGGGCGTCCAGAACTCCAGGAAGTCAAGAGGGACAATTACAGTGCAGTCTGAAATTGATGAGTATGCGATTGCTGCTTCCTCTGCGGACAGTTCGATTCCCTCTACCCTATCGGCATAAATTCCTTGAATTGCATTTTGTGGGGAATGATATCTATTGGGGATATCAAAATCTATGTCATTGTAGCCCCAATTTGAGGACACCATCAAACCAGTTGTCTGGGATATCTTGTTTCCGGGGTAGTTGTGAGGCACATCACTGTTTGAGTAAGACCAGTACCATGCATGACCGCCCATAATCAAACCCCCCCCATCGAGCAGGAACTGCTCTATAGCCGAGTTATCCTCATCATCGTGCCCATTCCAGAACTCATCGATCAGGCAATCCACTTGCGATAGGTCGTCTGGCGTAACTGAAAGATATACTGTGTGGCCCTCGGACTGGAGTTCGTCTTCCCAGTGATCGAATCCAGCCCCATAGGCTAGGCCGACGTTTGCATCCTCTCCACAGACCCATTCCACTGCTCTGAAGTTAAATTGGTGGTTCTGTGTGACCCAACTCTCGTGTCCGAGGCCGATCATCTTACCTCTGCCCACGTGACTGGCGGAAACTACTGTGGAGTCGGTCGAGTCTCTCCCTAGAGGGAATGACCACTTTCCTATGGGTAAAATATGTGATGACCACCCTCCCCAATCTGCATCCTCGAGACCGCTTAGCAACTCATTCTGATCGGCCCTCAAGTCATGAACAGCAATCCATATGTTCAGCCCGACCGATCCACCTGTATTATTGGCCCAGATAGTATACTGTTGCCAATCTGATCTCTCCGTTGGGGTTCCCGAAATTGTACCATTATTGAGTAGCGCAATACCCTCTGGCAGTGAAGGGGAAGCTTCCCAAGTATCGATATTAGGGCCATCGTTATTTACTGGAATATTGATAGTTTCGTTAGACTTCAGTGCAAATTCACTGTCGGTCCAGTGAATGGCATCGGGAGGCATGCTGGTAATCCTGAATCGAATTTCCGTAGTGGTCGAGCCTCCTGAATTATTGGCCCAAATCCTATGGTTGGTCCATGGTTGCAATAAAGTCGAGTTACCAGTTATTGACCCTGTTTCTGAATCGAAAGAGAAGCCCTCGGGCAGACTTGGACTTATCTCCCACGTGGAAGGGCTTCCGCCCTCTATGTATGGAAGCACTACGCCAGTTCCTTCGCCAATTCTAAGATCGAACTCAGAAGGCACGTAAATCAGCCCTGAAGGGGACTCCTCGGAAATCTGAATCAGTATATTGACTGATGATGACCCCCCAGTATTGTAAGCAGATACTGTGTACTGCAATACTTGTTGTGGATGAAGCGGTGACCCTTTGATTGAGCCATCTGACTGGTCGATGTATACACCCTCTGGGAGGGATGGGGACACTGTCCAAGTGAGGTTCCCCCCTCCGTCTACATTTGGAGTAGTGGATACTTCATCTCCAACCAACCAAAAGAACGGGTGATCTGGATAATGGACATAGCTAGGCGACTCATGCAGTGTGATGATTCGTATATCTGTGGATGCACCTCCGCCAATATTCAAGGCGGTAACTGTGTGGTTCGAATCACCTAATGAGACGGGGGTTCCTTCTATCGAACCATCCTCCAGAATCTGGAAACCCTCTGGCAGTGGGGGCTCGACAACCCACGATTCTGCATCCCCTCCACGGACCAATGGGGCATATAGCTCGCAATACTCGCCTATCTCGCAAGACAATGTCTCAACCTGATACTGGACGGAGTAAGGCCCTGGGGCGACTACCACAATTTCAATTATCGAAGTTGAATGGCCGGCGGCGTTCGAAGCAATTATGGTATATTCGGCCACAATTGTCTGTGATTTGGGAGTTCCGCTGACTACCCCTGTTTGTCGATTTAGTGACAGACCATCGGGAAGACTTGGGGTCACCAACCAATTTTGAGGGCCGTCTCCATTGAAACTGGGAGTCAGGGGTTGAATCTCGACACCAGATATGGCAGTAATTTCCTCAACCCCATAGGAAAGTGACGATGGCATAATCATGGCTCTGCAGTAGTCTCCAGTGAAAATCTGCAGGGGAGTACAGTCGTCCTCAGTAATCACTGGGATGAAGCAGTCTTGATGGGACGGCTCTTCCTGACAATCGATGACGATTGGTTCATCATCCTGATCGAAAAGGCCCAAGCATCCAGATGCCAGCATCAAAAAAGTCAGCATCAGAGCGGAAGCTCGCTTGCTGCGCATACACTCCGATAAAGGGAGGACATGAATAAGTTGTCATATTCCCGGATATGCTGGCCCTTCCTCGAAGCAGTACCTTACAGTTTGGAATTCGGACTTGAAAGTTGAGACATCAGATCTTACCGTCGAGGATTCCTCCTTGTTTATCAGAGCCCTTGCGAAAAAGCGTGCCACGTCCTGCATCTCATCGACACCCATGCCGACACGAGTCAGTTCTGGGACGCCTAGCCTCAGACCGCTGGGCCCGGACATTGCCTTAGTATCCCCAGGTAGCATATTCATGTTGGTAATTATTCCACAGTCCTCGAGAGTCTGCGCCGCCCTCATCCCGGAACCCGAATCTGGACCGCCATGCCGAGTCAAGACCTGGTGGCTCTCTGTGAATCCTCTTTCCTCGGCGATGACATCAAATCCCTCTGAAGAAAGTGCGGCGCCTAGGGCCTTTGCATTCTTCACTATGTCACTGGCGTAGTCTGAACCAAACTGTTCGAATTCAGCTAATGCCACAGCCTTACCAGCCACGTGATGTAAGTGATATGAAGAGCAGACTCCGGGGAAGATTGAGTTATTCAGCCTCTTGTGTAGGGTGGCATCTTCGGAGTCTGAGAGAAGAAAACCTCCCTGTGGCCCGGGAAACGTTTTGTGACTACTACCAGTCATCACATCCGCACCCTCCCTTAGAGGATCCTGGAAAACACCTCCTGCGATTAGCCCCAACACGTGAGCACCGTCATACATCACCATGGATCCAACTTCATGAGCGGCGTCTGACAATTCCCTCAGAGGAGTGGGGAATAGGAAAACCGACTGTCCAAACAGGACAAGGTTTGGCTCGTTATCCCTGATTAGTGATAATGAAGCATCGATATCCGGTTCCATCCTTTCCTCGTCCCAAGGGTATGTGACTAGATTCAATCCTCTGACCCCAACCGCCCCCATCCTAGCATGGGAGATATGTCCCCCGTCTGCGGTGGAAACCGCGGTAATGGTATCACCTGGATTTGAAAGAGCTTTCAATGCGGCTATGTTAGAAACGGTTCCGGAGGTTGATTGGATATTGGCAAAATTACAATTAAAAACTCGTCTCGCTGACTTAATCCCCATCTCCTCTATTGTATCAAAGTCGTCACAACCTTGGTAATACCTCTTTCCAGGAAGGCCCTCGGCATATCTGCCATGGAGATCTGAGTCGCAAGCTCTGCGAACCAATGGACTCAGGATATTCTCACTGGCAATCATCGGAATACTGTGGCGATAGTGATTGCCCGAATCATCGACAGCCTGCAGAATTTTCGATGTCGCATCCCTTGGATTCATGACACTGCATCGAAGGAAGGTCAAAGAGTTTAACGGAAGAGGGTTTTCTTCCAATTCACAATCAATACGCAATTGTTATTGAATTGTCCCCCTAATGGGTGGTATGAACAAGTACCGCTTGCTGAAGCCGATTCTGATTGTAATGATGTTGCTGGCCTCGGCCCATATAGTCTCAGCGAATGATACCGATGGGGACGGGACCGATGATGCAAATGATGATTTTCCCAACGATCCCTGCGCAGATACAGATACAGATTCTGACGGAATGCCAGACACTCTTGCCAGTGGTTGTTCAGGATCATACGTCGTCGCACATACGTCATTTGAGGACCCGTTTACGATATCTAGTGTGAAGTACACAGATACCGGTGACGATAGTGTCGATCGATATCTGTGGAATAATCTGAATCAGCCTCATGTATCCCATAATCAGTCTAGTGGATCAGAGATGGGTTTCTCGCTTTACTATGAGTCGAATGGAGGAGTTGGGCTGACTGATGGCGATTACTTTGGAACGGTAAACTATACTGGGACTGTGGGAAACTTCACTGACGGAAATAATGGTTACCAGATGTCTGATGTTGATGGAGTTACTACTCTTATTCTCGATAGTGTAAATGCTGAATATGTGAATTTTGACATGTTCCTTCAGGATACCTCGTATGAGACATCGACTCCCATTGACTATCTTGTAATTTTATTCAATGGGACCAATTCGCAAGTTCAGATTCTGAATACTACTGGCTACGATATAGACGGTGACTTCCAATCCTACCTGGGTAACTGGACCAGTGTAGTAACAGATATTTCATCGGCTGGAGCGGGGACTCTTGAGGTAACATTCAGCTCTAACGCGGCAACTGAGTCACTATTCTTGGATAACATCGAGTTCACTTCGACATCACAACTCGTAGAAGATACTGATGACGACAACGATGGCTGGAGTGACGTTGATGAGAACTCGTGTGGGACGGACCCCCTTGACTCGAACGATATCCCATCGGATAGTAACGGTAACGGTGTATGCGACGCGATAGAGGGAGACGACTTTGATGGCGATGGCATACCAAATGATAGTGACCCGGATGACGACAATGATGGTTATGACGACGACTATGACGCATTTCCCCTAGATCCAACAGAGTGGGATGATGCTGATGGGGACGGCATTGGAAGTAATACAGACACAGACGATGATGGCGATGGATGGTCTGACCTCGAAGAGGCTGACTGTCTGACTGATGCGAGCTCCGCGTTTAGTGTCCCTGAGGACTACGATGGAGATTGGGTTTGCGACATAGTGGATGTTGATGACGACAATGACGGAGTCGATGACGACTATGACTGCGCGCCCTATGATGCGAGTATTTCTTCATTGGACTGCAATGGGGTATGCGGAGGCAGCTCGTCCTTGGACGCGTGTGGGGTGTGTGATGGTGATAATTCGGCTTGTACTGATTGTGCGGGCGTCCCTAATGGGGATGCTGTAATTGATGCATGTGGAGTATGCACCAACGATCCGTCCTCATGTGGAATTGATTCAGACGAAGACGGGGTCGACGATGATGATGATGCATTTCCCGATGACTCTACCGAGTGGTCAGACACAGACGGAGATGGAGTAGGCGACAATGCCGATACTGACGATGACGATGATGGTTGGTCTGATCAGGACGAGGTCGTATGTGGTAGCGAATTACTAGACTCGGGTTCGGTGCCTGCAGACTCCGATGCCGATGGTGAGTGCGATGCCTTGGACCCTGATGACGACGACGATGGAGTGGTTGATTCTGATGATGCATTCCCCAGTAATCCGACTGAGTGGGCAGACACGGATGGTGACGGAATTGGCAATAACGCCGACGGGGATGATGATGGTGACGGATGGGGAGATTCCACGGAGAGCGATTGTGGCAGCGATCCGATGGACGGAGAAGTATCGCCCAAAGATATCGACGGGGATGGTGCTTGTAACATTCTGGATCCCGATGATGATGGGGATGGAGTAGCAGATGAGGATGATGCCTTTCCATTGGATAATGCGGAATGGCTAGATACCGATGGTGACGGACTGGGAGATAATTCAGACCAAGATGACGATGGGGATCAATTTGCCGATGAGTATGAGTCCGAGTGCATGAGCGACCCACTGGATCCGAACTCATCTCCAAGTGACTCTGATGGGGATGGAATCTGTGATGCGATGGATGTTTTCGATGATAATGATAGTAATGATACGCCTGGATTTGGATTAATTTCAGCGATATCTGTCCTAGCCCTAGCCGCGCTGGCTAGAAGAGAATGATGGCGCCGACAGCAGGACTTGAACCTGCGACCTGTGGATTAACAGTCCACCGCTCCACCAACTAAGCTATGTCGGCCCAAGCTGGTCGCGGCATAACACATTCATCAATGAATCGGAATCATTCCCACTCAATTGTCCCTGGAGGCTTGTGTGTAATATCATACACCACTCGGTTTACTTGCCCTTTCAGAGAGTTAGTTATCTCGGTACTTATGGAAGCTAAAACATCGTGAGGAATATCAGAATACTTGGCGCTCATGCCATCTAAACTGGCCACTGCCCGAACTACTACGGTCTCTCCGTGGACCCTGATGTCCCCATGCACGCCAACACTCCTGACAGGCAGTAGCGCGGCGAAATATTGCCAAGGAAGATCACATTTTCCTGCTGCCGCTGCTTCCTGTAGCCTGATTTCTACGATATGGCAGGCCTCACGGCAGGCCTCAACCCGATGCCTGGTAAGATCCCCTAGGACCCTTACGGCCAGGCCGGGCCCGGGGAAGGGCTGTCTCTCACTAGATTTAATTCCCAGACTCCGAGCAATCTCCCTGACCTCATCTTTGTAGAATTCACGCAGAGGTTCGACAATCTTCAGGTCGACATCATCGGGCAGGCCGCCAACGTTGTGATGGCTCTTTATGACGTCCCTCTCTCCCCCTCCAGACTCTATCCAATCTGGTGCTATAGTGCCTTGAACCAGATATTTTGCACCACAGTTCGCCTGCTCCTCCTCGAAGACTCTGATGAATTGCTCTCCGATTACCATTCTCTTTTGCTCTGGGTCTGTTACTCCTTCTAAACTGCTGAAGAATCTCTCGGATGCATCGACCACCTGTAAATCGATGCCCATTTCATTGAACATCCCCCTGACCTCATCAGTCTCCCCCTTGCGCATGAATCCGGTATCGACG
>CESZ01023671.1_pt1 | contig 20037 bp, 33 predicted proteins | sample 531081 | NCBI WGS metagenome assembly CESZ01 (sample SAMEA2621260, study PRJEB7988) | marine metagenome | biome: marine biome (ENVO:00000447); feature: surface water layer (ENVO:00002042); material: "saline water (ENVO:00002010), including plankton (ENVO:xxxxxxxx)" | depth 5 m | reverse complement strand
AAAGCTCGTGATACAGAGTTAAAGGACATGGCTCGTGGTGCGAAGTTTGCCCCTATGGATTTGCTTGGTGCCCCTGTCGATTTAATAACAATGGGCATGCGCGGCGTGGGCATACCCGTGCCGGAAAAACCTTTTCTTGGCTCCGAATATTTAATTGACAAGTATGCTGATCTAGGTGAGGCGCTGGACATCAACTATGACCGCCCGACTGGATCCACTTCAGAGACCGCTGGTCGTATTATTGCGGGTGTAGCTGGTATCGGAGGTGAGGCTGCACTTTTAGCTCCCGGTATCGGTAAGCTGTTTGCCAAGTCTACCAAAACCCGAGGTTCGGGGACCGAGGTCAAGGGATCTGGCAACATTGAGATGGAAGCTTCGCCCTCGGACCTTGGGCCTCCGCCCTCTGACGGCACTACCTTTTTCAGAGAGGAGTCATTAGCAGAAAAAATTAGCGAAGCAAGGAATCCAAAGTCCAGAGAGACAATCACTTATATGTCTCCAGATGAGTTTTTAACTTTAGCTGAGAAGGGTGAAAGCCCGGAAAAGTTAGCTGGTGTTCGTGAGCTTGTAGACAATGACACTAAGTTTTCTAGTCTTCCTTCTTTACGTTTTACTCATGACGGTAAAGGCATGGCAAAGGTTGAGGGTCATGAAGGTCGTCACCGGATGATGGTGCTAAAAGATGCTGGCGTTGAGCGTGTTCCCGTTCGGTTTGAGTCAAGTGAGTTAGGAGAGGGTCGAGGTATTCGTTGGGGTTCACAGGATCCAGACAGTTTTGATTTTGTGCCGCCACAAGAAAGACCCACTCGTATAACAAATCAGGACGGGGATGCAGTGCTTCCGATGTTTGACAGTGACATATATCCTGTTCTTAACGAAGCGCCGACCACTGTTGCGCCAAAGAAAGAAGTCCTCGAGGGTGAGATTGTAGGCACTAAGTCCAAGAAGTACACGAAGCTAGAGAAGGAGATGGGCGAAGCTCGGACCCCGGAACTTCGTTCTGTCCGTGAGTTGAACATGGAGATTCAGGGTGTGGACGATGCTTTTAACACTGGTAACGCATCTATAAACATTGACAAGTCTTTTGAGTTTGTAAGTGGTGGTGATGAGGCTCGATATACATCTGACGATTTCATTGACTCTGTCAAGGATTCTTATGAGTTCGCTCGGGAAGAGGGCTTTAGCCGTGGTGAGGCTTTGATATCTGCGGTTCGTGAGAGGGTTGATGATTACAACAAAATTTACCCTGATGCGTTAGATTTGAATTCTGTTCTTGATGATGTATCTCGTAATGTGAATGACGACTTTGGTTTTGATCAGGCTCTTGGCAGGTTTCGTGAGGGTCAGACTAACCGCAAGGCTTTGGAGGCGGAGTTAACCACAAAGAAGAACAAGGCTCGTTTTGCAGAGTTGGAGGCTGAGAAGCAGCAGTTTCGTCAGTCTCTGGGGATTACTGATGATACCCCGCCGGAAGAGGCTCAAAGAATTATTATGGATTATGCCAACAAGCAGCAGGCTGGTATTTCTGGGATAGGCATTCCAGATCCCACTCCACCAAAACCTAACTTGCGTCTAGTTAAAAAAGCTGCGGGTGGCAAGGTTGACATGCGTTCTGGTATAGGTGACTTATTTAAGGTATATTCGTAAAATGCGAACAGACAAACAGATCATGGCAGCGGCCCAACGTGACATCCGTTTATTGACCGATAAGGAATATGATCGATACAGAGAGATACAGGACAGTCGTTCTGTGAAGAAAGTTGGTGGTGGTATGGTTAAGGGTTTCAGTCCTATTGCCCGTCCACAAAGATTCAAAGGAGTGTTCTAATGAGCAACCAACAAAATGAAGCACTTCTCGAGAAGTTGTTTGAAGAAGGACTTGACATGGGGTTAAGCGAGAAAAAAGCAGAAAAGTACGCTCGGGATAAATTTGAAAATTTATCAGAACCCGATTACAAGCGCTATGGCGGAGTACCATCCAAGTTCAAAGGTTTTTCAAAACTGCCAGAAGGTGTGCAGGAAAAAATAGATCCAAAGCTTGCAAAGAAGTACAAGACTGGTGGTATGAGTAAGGCTGTGATGAAAGCCCGTGGCGGAACATTTAAAGGAACATTCTAATGGCATTACCTCCACAGATGGTTGCACCTGCAATGGGCCCCGGCGGACCGGGGATGAGCGCAGAAGAACAGATGACCGAGGTCCAAGTACCGTTGCCCGGTATGGAAGAGCTTCCGCCCGGTATTGAGATTGTTGGCGAAGAGCAGTTGATCGAGGTTGAAGCTGAAGAGTACGATCACAATGCGAACTTGGCTGAAGTACTTGATGACTCCGTCCTTGGAGCTTTGTCCTCGGACCTTGGTTCTAAGGTAGATGAGGACAAGGGTTCTCGGGAGGATTGGGAAGAGGCTATCTCGAAGGGTCTTACGTTACTCGGTATTAATTACGAGGAGCGTTCAGAGCCATTTCTTGGGTCATCTGGTGTAACGCATCCGTTATTGAGTGAGGCTGTTACGCAGTTTCAGGCGCAGGCTTACAAGGAGATGTTACCTCCCGGTGGTCCTGTGAAGACGCAGATCTTGGGAATGCAGACCAAGGAAGTTGAGGATCAGGCCCAGCGTGTCAAGGACTTTATGAATTACCAGATTACGGAGGTAATGGAGGAGTTTGATCAGGATACGGATCAGATGCTATTTTATCTGCCGATTACTGGTTCGACATTTAAGAAAGTTTACTTTGATCCTGCTCGTCAGAGAGCGGTATCCAAGTTTGTACCAGCAGAGGATTTGATTGTTCCTTACTCTGCTTCTGATTTGCGTACAGCAGAACGATACACTCACGTTGTTCGTATGAGTGAAAATGATATTAGAAAGTTACAGGTAGGAGGTGTTTATCGAGATGTTGACTTGTCTGCAACAGAAGATGATGAATCTGACTCAACAATCCGTGGAAAGGCTGATGAGATTCAGGGACTTCGTCCGGGATACAGTGACGAGCTTTATACTATCCATGAAATCCATGTTGACCTTGACCTTGAGGGATTTGAGGATATTGACGAGGAAGGTGAAGCTACAGGTATCAAGCTGCCGTATATCGTCACTATGGATGGCGATTCGGGAAAAATTCTCTCGGTAGTACGGAACTATCGCGAACAAGATCCACTGCGCCGCAAGCGTGATTACTTTGTTCATTTTAAATTTCTGCCCGGTTTTGGTTTCTACGGGTTTGGCTTACTGCATATGATTGGAGGATTGTCTCGTGCTGCAACATCTATTCTCCGTCAGCTTATTGATGCGGGTACGCTCTCGAATTTACCGGGTGGTTTCAAGGCTCGTGGAGTTCGTGTCAGAAACGACGATGAGCCTATCAATCCGGGTGAGTTCCGCGATATTGATGTTCCCGGCGGTGATGTTCGGAATGCTGTTGTCCCACTCCCGTACAAGGAGCCTTCTGGTACGCTGGCTCAATTACTCGGGGTGGTCGTTGATTCGGGTAGAAGATTTGCACAAGTTGCGGACACAAAGGTCGCAGATGTCAACTCCCAAGCTCCCGTGGGAACAACAGTGGCCCTGATTGAGCAGGGTTCAAAAGTTATTTCAAGTATTCATAAGCGCCTACACTACGCACAAAAAGCAGAGTTTCGCATGTTAGCGGAGATCTTTGCTACGAATCCGGTGCCGTATCCATATATGGTCGGAGCAAACGTAAACCCTCAGATTATGGCACAAGACTTTGACGGGCGTGTAGATATCCTCCCTGTCTCTGACCCGTCAATTTTTTCTATGGCCCAGCGTTTGTCTCTTGCACAAACACAGTTGCAGTTAGCGCAGGCCGCACCGCAGATGCACAATCTGTATGAAGCCTATCGTCGTATGTATGATGCGTTGGATGTAAAGAACATCGACGCTATCTTACCAGCGCCGCAGCCACCGCAGCCGAATGATCCGGCTATGGAAAATTCTATGGCTCTGAAGGGTATGCCGAGTCAGGCATTCAAGGAGCAGGATCATCGTGCTCATATCAGAGTGCATGCATCCATGATTCAGTCTCCTGCCATTCAAGCTAGTCCGCAGGCTTTCTTGTTGTTGCAGGCTCACATTCAGGAGCATGTATCATTGTTCGCAAGGGATATTGTTGAGGATGTATTCCAGAGAGCAATACAAGAAGCACAAATGGCTGGTGAACCAATTCCACAGATTGATCCTATGGCTGTTGAAGCTATGGTTGCACAGCAGATATCAGAAACACTTGAACAGTTGTCACCGCTTCTGATTCCACCGCAAAAGCCTGATCCACTGGTTGAGATTCGCCAGCAGGAGTTGCAGAACGATACGGCAGAAATTCAGCGTAAGGCACAGAATGATGCAATGGATTTCCAGATTGATCAGGCTAAATTGGAACAGTCTGCTCAGTTGGCTATGCAACGTATGCAGGTTCAGCAAGGTATCGCTGATGATCGTAACGATGTGAACATCTATCGTATTAATACTCAAGCTGCCCTGAAGAGAGGTCAATAATGTTACAGGCTCTTATAGGTCCGATTTCATCCTTGGCAGGTACTTGGTTGAACGGGAAGGTAGAAGAGAAGAAAGCTCAAGCGGCTACGAAAGTAGCTATCGCTCAAGCTGAAGCTGTAGTGATGCAGAAGAAAGCTACTGGAGAGATCGATTGGGATCTGAAGATGGCTGATGCCTCTGCTCATTCGTGGAAGGACGAGTGGTTAACTGTGCTTTTTTCGGTTCCGTTAATTCTAGCATTCTGTGGAGATTGGGGGAGACAAATTGTTTCTGATGGATTTACTGCTCTTGAGGCCATGCCGCAATACTATCAGTACACTCTTGGCACTATCGTTGCTGCCAGTTTTGGTATGCGCGGTGCCGCTAAGTTTTTTGGTAAGAAGTGATGTCAAAGCGCCTTCAGAAAGACAGCCAGTACGACCAGTACGACATGGATGGCGATGGTATAGTTACCGACGAGGAGCTTGAACACGCTAAAGAAATTAAAAAGACAGAGTACGAGTTACGCAAACAGCTTGCTCAAAGGCGTATGGCTACAGCTACTCTAATAGCTATGGGTATATTTACTTTTATGATGTTCATGCCATTCATTAGTATTGAGCGAATTAATGCTTTAAGCGACATTAGTAACTTATTTTATATTAGTGGTGCTGGTATCGTTGGAGCATTCATGGGAGCCACAGCGTGGATGAACAGGAAGTAATATGAAAGAATGGGTAATGATCATAAGCATGTGGGGTAATGACGGAAGCATGGATCATTACATTGGTCAGCTTGTGCTGCAAGAAACCATGACTGAACGACAGTGTGAATATATGCTCAAAGACGGTAGATGGGCAGCTAGTTTTGAGAATGAGTATTACTCAATGAAGGTACACTGTTACCCTAAAGAGTGTGCAGGAAAGAATAGTTGTGAGCGAAGATAACAAAAAACCAATAGAAGCTAAAGTTGGTGACAATAGCTTCGAGTTGATCCTTCGGATTTTGGGTAATGAGTTTGTTGCGATTAAGATTGGATCGTCGAACTTTTCTGGCAAGTTGATTTTTGGTGGTGTTCTGTTGCTGTTTTTTACTCTTGTCCTTATGGAGATGTTTGGTATTAATGCTTTGATAGGTGTTCCTAGCTATGAATAAAAGTCCGTGTGTAGGTATTTGTGTACTAGACAAAGAACGTGTAAGATGTATTGGTTGCGGACGCACCATAGATGAAATTATAAACTGGGGTAAAAAATGCCAAGACCAAGACTAAATCAGTTTGCAGAAGATCTTGGTATTAGTCGTGGCTCTGCTGAGAAGCTTATGGCTAAAGCTCGTGGTCGTAGGGATGGTGGTTCAACCGTATTGGAGAATACTATGAACAAGACAAAAGATATTGTCGAAGCCAAGGACGGTAAGTATGTTCGCGGCATGGGTAAAGCATCTGTGTGTCCTCCTAGAAAAGTACAGGTTAGGTAAATGACCTACAATAATCCACCACGAAATACTGTTATCAAGGGCCAGCCGCATTATCTGGCTTATATAACACCTGAAGAGGGTAACGTATTAAAAGAACGTGGCGGCGCAGGCTTGCCCGGTCCAATGGGAATTCCTTCATACTTCGACGTTGGTGAAGGTTTGGGCGGTTATGGCTCTGGGATGAAAGATGATGCTACTGCTGGCACGGGTGACCCTGATGCGGGAAGAACAGATCAGGGGACTTACGCAGATGATCAAATGGATCTTTCAGATGATAGACAGTATGCAGCAGCGCAAAGGGTTTTCAATCAAGCCCGAGGAATAACTACGTCTAATCCTTATGGTTTTGAAGGTATTTTCTCTAGAGTTTTAGGCATCAATCCTAAAAATATCAGTTATCCAAATCTTAACAAAGGAATGACTGGAACAGTATTTAGAGATGGAATCATTAGTCGGGGCGGTATAATGCAGGGTATTCCCGCAGCGCAGTACAACGCTATGGTTAAAACACCAGCCCAGAGAATCGCCGATAACCAGTTTTCAAAGTTTATAAATCCGACCAATGATAAGAATAAACCCGGGTATAATCCAGAATTTCCATCAGCCCAAGAAATGGGAGCCGGAAAACTTAGATCTGGAGTAGAAAAAGCAGGATATCAAACAACCTATGGCCCTGTAATGGAACAGGCTCGAAAGCAAAGCACGGGTGAAATGCTTGCTCGTGGTGCTTTTGGTTTATTAGCTGGACTTCCGGGCTTGGCACTAGGTCAGATAGGAACAAAAGAGTATGGACTTCCGGGTCAGCCGGGTTTTGAAGATTTTGATCCTAACAATCCTCGTCCCGGCGGCGGTATACTGGGTCAAGTTCTTGGTGGTTTAAATCCAACTCAAGCCGCGCAAAAAGCTGCTGAACTGAAGCAAAGCATTATTGATGAGTTTACAACGCCTAACGTCCCGGGGCCTGTTGCTACAAGCTCATCAGGAAAGTTTGGTGCTGATGCTGATTTAAGAGGATTTGAAGAGCGCTTCGGAGGCACTCATCCTTTGAGCGGTGAGACAACGGTTAAGTCATCAGGGTCTTCTATTGTGGATGGTAAAACCGGGTTTCAAACAGAAACACTCCCTGATGGAAGTGTTCGGTCAGTCCAAACGATTGGTGGAATTAGCCCTGAAACGCAAAGAAGGTCGGATGAAATTTTTGGACCAAGCATGTTCCCTGCCGCTGGTAACTATGGCTCACGACTTTCTGGAGAACAGCTTGCGGGGGGTTTTGGGATTGACACCATTGGCGAAGCTCTTGGTAGAAGTTCTGTGGAACTAAGCCCCAGTGTTCAAGATTTTCTAGACGAGCATGGAATGTCTGTAAGAGACTTAATGGATAAGGATTTTTCAAAAGTTCCAGATGGTGCCCGTCTTCCTTCGGGACAAATAATGGGTCCAGAGTTTAGGCCAAATCAAACTCCTCCAGCGCCAGCAACTGATCTTCAGCAGTTAATTCGAGATGCAGTATCTTCGAGAGAACTTGGTAGTCCTCTTTCAGGCGGCATTATACAATTGGCGGGTGCCACAGGTGGCACAGATGTTACCAACATGACACAAGATGAAAGAGGCATGTACCGAGTTGGACAAGATCCAAGTATGATTCAAAAAGCTTTTGAAGCTCTTGGTCTAAGAGAAAGAAAAGCAAGACCTAGCGGACAGTTTTACTCTCCGGGGAAATCAAGAAGTTTCTTTGAAAATCCTGTTGGATATATATTTGGAAGCTAGTGTAAAATAATATGAGAGAACTCATAGAGGAATGGATACACACTGATTTAAGTGTTGTGGACAAGGACGCTGGATTTGCTCCTTGTCCTTTTGCAAAGAAGGCACTACATGATGGTAAATTAAGAGTTGTAGAATGTCTGGACACAGAAGATCTGTGGCTAACAATAGCAACTCAGTGTAAGAATTTTAGCGATAAACACTCTGTTGTAATCTGTTTAGAGGAAGAAGCCGAACAGCCTTATGATCAAGTTGAAGCCGCATGCGTAGCCATGAACAACTGGTTTGCTGTTAATAAAATAGATTTATGGTTACTGGCTTTTCAAACAAACTTTACAATGGTATTTATACAGAGGTTATCCGAACTGGATGAGGCTAGTAAAAAACTAGAAAAAATGGGATACTACGAAAACTACACAAAAGAAGACTTTATCAGTTTAATTTTGACCAGAAGAAGGAAACGAGAAAATGGCTGGAGCTAAAAAGAAAGTAATGCGCCGCAATCGTGGTGGTAAAGTAGTAGCTAAGAAGATGATGGGCGGCATGAACAAAGCCAAGAAGATGGCTATGCGTCGGATGCGTGGAGGCACTGTAAAGAAAAAAGTTTAAGGGGCTTATATGGACATTATAAATTTTATCAGTCAGTACAATAAGCGATTGACTGAAAGAATGGATGACATTAGTCATTCTATTACAAGTGGTGGTGTTTCCGATTGGGAAGACTACAAAGCAAGAGTCGGCGAAATACAGGGTGTCGCTTATGCTCTTGAGGAATTAAAGGCCCTGCTAAAAAAGGTGAATTATGTCGAAGACACTGATAGTACCTGACTACGTTGTCGCGCAACGCGAAGCGAAAAAGAAGGCCGAAGAGGCCGCAAAGAAAAAATCCCTTACAGAAAGAATCCCACAACCCACTGGATGGCGTATATTAGTCATGCCGTACATGGGTCGCGATAAGACTGAAGGGGGTATTTATGTTCCTGATCAAGTTAGAGACCGTGAGTCAAAGGCTACCGTTGTAGCCTATGTCGTAAAGGTTGGACCTTTAGCATACAAGGATGCCGACAAATTTGGTGGTGGTGACCCTTGGTGTAAAGAAGGTGATTGGGTGTGTATCGGGCGCTACGCTGGATCTCGGTTTAGTATCGAGGGCGGTGAAGTCCGCGTTATCAACGATGACGAAGTCATCGCAACCATCGTCGATCCAGACGATATCAAGTCATACGGAGGATAGTTGTGTCAACTAACGCCGCAGAAACTGAAGAGAAAGAAGTCGAAGTTGTAGAAGTAGAGGAAGATACCTCTGCGGAACTTGAAGTTGTTGAAGAAAAGGAAGAAAAGGAAGAACCCGAGTCAAAAGAAGAGGAGCTCGAGCAATACTCTAAGTCTGTGCAGAATAGAATAAATAAATTAACGCACAGATATCGTGAAGAGGAAGCTCAAAGAAAAGCTGCCGTTGATTTTGCGGCGGAAGTAAAAAAGCAAAACGATGAGCTAAGACAGCGTTTGGAATCTTTGGACCAGTCTTATGTCGGAGAATTCGATACTAGGATTAAGTCGCAGGCAGATGCTGCTAAACAAGCATATCAAAAAGCTTACGACGAGGGTGACGCTGAAGGAATGTTCGAGGCTCAAAAGAACATAAGTCGTTTGGCCTTAGACGAAGCGCAATTAGAGCAAGCTAGAAAAAGACAAGAGAGGGCTAATGTTGCTAAAGAAGAAGCGACTGATGCCCCGGCCCCACAACAACAAGCACAACAACCCCCTCCTCCTGACCCAAAAGCGGAGGCTTGGGCTTCTAACAATGAATGGTTTGGTACTGATCAACCTATGACATACGCTGCCTTTGGCGTACATAGGCAACTAATAGAGGATGAAGGATTTGACCCAACGTCCGATGAGTACTATAATGAACTTGACAAGAGGATTCGTGCAGAGTTTCCACAAAAATTTAAGGAAACAAAGCGCAATGATTCTGGACCCCGAGTCGCTTCTGCGGAGTCCAGTGCTTCTAAAGCACCGTCAGGAAAGGGGCGCAGAACAGTCAAATTAACTCCTTCGCAGATTGCAATAGCGAAGCGGTTGAATGTTCCGCTCGAAGAATATGCTAAGTATGTTAAGGAGTAAGAGATGACTGATTCTACAAGAACGCCACGCGAAGCGACAACTCGCGCAAAGACCCAGAGAAGAAAGCCTTGGGCACCTCCTTCTAAACTGGAGGCCCCAGAAGCACCAGACGGCTATAAGCATCGTTGGATTCGTACTTCACTTCGTGGTGAAGACGATAAGATGAATGTAAATGCCAAGCTTCGGGAAGGTTGGGAGCCTGTAAGGGCTGACGAGTATCCTGAGATGGCTGGTAAATATCCAACTATCGATGATGGTCAGCATGCAGGTGTAATAGGAGTAGGCGGTTTAATGCTTGCTCGTATCCCAGAGGAAACGGTAGAAGAGCGAACTGAATACTATCGGGAGCAGACCCGTCAACAAATGGAAGCCGTGGACCAAAGCCTGATGAGGGAACAACATCCCTCAATGCCTATCCATTCGGATAGGAAAAGCCGTGTATCATTCGGAGGTAAGTCGGATGGCTGACCTCCTACAAATAAAGGAGTAAGCAATGGCAAACACTAATGTTGCCTTCGGCCTCAAGCCGATAAACACTGCGGGTAGCACTCCGGCTACTGGCGGTGTGAATGCATACCCCATCGGCAGTTCCGCAGCAGCAATATTCCAAGGTACTCCAGTAAAGTGCGACAACGGTGGTTCAATCGTTGTTGGCTCTGCTACAGGGGATACCGTGGCATATGTTGGCGTGTTCCAAGGATGTGAGTATGTTTCAGCCACTACCGGAAAGAAAGTGTTCTCGAACACTTGGCCCGGTTCAGGAAGTGCAGACACAAACTTTGACATTACAGGTTTTGTGTATGACAACCCACTTCAGCGCTTCATTATCGCTACTGATGCGACATTTACAGATGAAGCAACCGCTAAAGCGTCTATCTTTGAAAACACTCAGTTGGATAGTGGCGCAAGCGGAAGTACAACCACAGGAATCTCATCCGCGAAGATGGATGTTGCTACATTAGACTCATCAAACGCCTCTCTTCCTTTGAAGATTGTTGGCATCCTTGATGATGTAGACAACGAAGACTTTGCTGCTGCGGGTATTCCTATGATTGTGATGATCAACAACCATGCGCTGCTTCAGGCTGATTCTGAAGCTGCAATTTCGTAGGGAGGTTAGACAATGGCTATTTCTCGCGCACAACTCGCCAAAGAACTAGAGCCCGGTCTAAACGCTCTCTTTGGAATGGAATATGACCGATACGAAGGTCAGCATGCTGAAATCTTTGACACCGAGTCTTCTGACCGGGCGTTTGAAGAAGAGGTAATGTTGTCAGGTTTCGGTGCTGCACCTGTTAAGGGTGAGGGCACAGGTGTCACTTTTGATGATGCCAACGAAGCTTACACTGCTCGTTACAACCACGAGACAGTGGCAATGGCCTTCTCAATCACTGAAGAAGCAGTTGAGGACAATCTCTATGATCGTCTTGCTTCTCGGTACACTCGTGCTCTTGCTCGTTCAATGGCACACACAAAGCAGGTTAAAGCTGCCGCAGTTCTTAACAATGCATTCTCCGCTGGCGCATTTGCTGGTGGTGACGGTGTTGCTCTCTGCGCCACTAACCACCCGCTAACAAGCGGCGGCACATTCGCAAACGAGCCAGCAACTGCTGCTGATCTTAACGAAACTTCTTTGGAAGATTCACTGATCAACATCGCTGGTTTTGTTGATGAGCGCGGTTTGATTATTGCCCTTAAAGGCATGAAGCTTATCGTTCCTCGTCAGCTACAGTTTGTAGCCGAGCGTCTCATGGTATCAAACCTTCGGGTAGGTACAGCAGACAACGACGTAAATGCATTGCGCTCAATGGGCATGCTTCCAGACGGTTATGTAGTCAACGACTTCCTAACTGACACAGATGCATTCTTCATTAAGACTGATGCACCAAACGGCTTCAAGCACTTTGAGCGTTTGGCTCTGTCAACTGCAATGGACCCAGATTTCGACACTGGTAACATGCGGTACAAAGCTCGTGAGCGTTATAGCTTCGGCTTTTCAGATCCTCGCGCAGTGTTCGGTTCACCCGGCGCAGCGTAAGTTTCGGAACAAAGATATTAAAGGGCAGCTTCCATGCTGCCCTTTTTTGTTGTACAATGATGCATTCCTGACAACTGCGTGGTGCGGTTGACACTAGCCAAGACAGGAGACGTAAATGGCTAATACTACTTTTAGCGGTCCCGTCCGTTCTGAAAACGGGTTCAAGACAATTATCAAGAATTCCACAACTGGTGCTCTTACCAATGAAATGACTTTGTCTACCTACAGCACTTCAATTACAATTGCTGCAAGCGGTACAGATCATAAAGAAGCATCAATTGGTATTCCGTCTAACTTCATCCCTATGGGCGTTGCGATTACGGTAACAAGCGCAGCAGCTAACAATGTAAACTTGGTTGATATTGGCACAGACGCTGACACAGATGGCTTTGTGGACGGCATCTCTGTTGCTATTAACTCGACAGGTTTTAAGGGTTTCTTCCCTTGTAACGGTGTCCTCGGCATGTCTGGCGGAACAACCACCGCTGCCACAGAGACTGCTGATGAAGTTGAAGTTGTAATTTCTGGCACAGCAGGTGCTGGTGGTGTTGTCGCTCTGAAGTTCTTTGGTATTGCTTCTGATTCACCAACTGCTTAATAGGAGGGCGGAATGGCTGCTTCTATCACAGCAAAAACAGTTACATCCACCGGAACACTTCTGGGTGGCAGAACTCGTCTTAAAGCCTTCTATGTAAAAACGGCTGGAAGCGGGTCACCTGCGGTGGTGTTTAAAAACGGCAGTGGTGGTGCGACACAGTTGTCAATGGTTTTTCATCAGTCTGATGATAATCAAATCACTATACCTGACCACGGCATGATCTTCGATGATGAGTGTCATGTGACACTTACCAACATAGATTCGCTTACTGGATTCTTTGGATAATGGCTAGAAAACCAGCCAAAATGCCAAAGCGCAACAAGAAGAATTTCCGCTCCACAGCTTCTGGGGCGGGAATGACCAAGGCTGGTGTGGCGGCGTACCGCCGCGCCAACCCCGGGTCAAAGCTAAAGACCGCTGTTACTGGTAAGGTAAAGAAGGGGTCAAAAGCTGCTAAACGTCGCGCATCATACTGTAGCCGTTCAAAAGGCCAGATGAAGATGCACAATATTAACTGTAGCAAAACACCCAAAAAACGTATTTGCGCTGCACGGCGGAGATGGAAATGTTAAACATAATTGTTACAGCCATACTTGCCTTTGTAGCTTGGATTGCAGTGTCAATTGTAGATCTGAAAACAGAGACGGCTGTAATAAATCAGAAGGTCAGTGAAAACCACAAGATGTTAAGCGTCTTGTGGGATGATTTCTTGGAGAAGAAAAATGGCGATCTCGCGTGGATCAATGGCAAAGCAGATATCAAAGCCACCGCAGAAACGAAAAAGACCTTCCAGTAATCGTAATGTTGCTAGAGGATGTGGCACTGTTTTGAGTGACAGAAGAAAAGTAACTAAACGTGCGAGAAGGAAAAAAAGGAATGGCTAAAGATGCATGCTATCAAAAAGTTAAACGCAGATATAAAGTCTTCCCGTCGGCGTATGCAAGCGGGGCTATCGCCAAATGCAGAAAAGTCGGCGCAGCAAACTGGGGAAACAGTAAGAAGAAAGCAAAAGGGGGAACATTCAAATACCGCACAACCAAGATATATTGATAGCGGTACTATTATTTTAAGACCGTGAGAGATAATTATGGAACCAATATCAACGGCGTTAGCTGGTATAGCCTTAGTTAAAAGTGCCGTTGATGGTATAAAAAGTGCCATTGGCACAGCGAATGACATAGGAGATATTGCAAGCCAGATAGATGCTTTGTTTATGGGTCAGAAGCAGGTAAACGAGGCTAGAAACAAAAAATCTGGCCTTGGCTTGACAGATCAGTTCGGAGTGGAATCTGTTGCTCGTGAGGTTATTGATGCTAAAGTAGCAGCCGAAAAGTTACAAGAAGTAGCCACTATGGTGGATATGCGTTTTGGCCCCGGTACTTGGAAAGGAATTCTTGAAGAAAGGCAAAAGAGGATACAGGAAGCTAAAGAAGCGGCGATGAGAGCTAGAAAAGAAGCTATTCTTAGACAAGAAGAAATAATGGAAAACGTAAAGATGGCTCTTCTTCTAATCTTTGTTATTGTTGTCGGTATCGGAGCGTTTATCCTATTAATGGTTTCTGCTGCAAGTTCTATGAGTGTAAGATATGGCTATTAGAAAGACGAAAAAAGGTGCGGCTCTCAAGCGGTGGTTCAAGGAAGAATGGAAGGATGTTCGCACGGGCAAAGCGTGTGGGCGTCGCAAGGGTGAAAAACGGGGTACTCCATATTGCCGCCCCAGTAAGAGGGTGTCTTCTAAAACGCCCAAGACTTCCAAAGAAATGACAGCAGCAGAAAAACGTAGTAGAATAGCGCAGAAAAAACGATTAGGACAACCAGCGGGTAAGCCTCGTAGAGTTAAATCTTTAAGAAGGAAAAAATAATGGCTCTTTCAGGATCCAGAAACTTCGAGCTAAACGTCGCTGAAATTATAGAAGAGGCGTATGAGAGATGCGGGTTAGAGGCTCGTACTGGTTACGATTTTAAAACAGCGCGACGATCTCTTAACCTAATGTTTGCTGACTGGGCTAACAGAGGTCTTAACCTGTGGACAGTTAAGCAGGGCACACAAGCTTTGACATCTGGCACAGCCACATACACATTTACCGCAGATTACACAGATCTACTGGAAGTGGTAGTACGACGCAGTGGCACAGACTTTGAGTTGTCACGGATGTCAAGAGGTGATTATTTAACTCTTCCCACAAAAACAACGGAAGGTCGTCCGAGTCAGTATTACTACAACCGTCAAACATTGCCGCAGGTAATACTATGGCCTACTCCAGAAAACTCTACAGACACCTTAGTTTATTATTATGTGCAGCGGATGGATGATGCCGATACTTTGGTAAACACAGCAGACGCTCCGTTTCGTTTTTACCCCTGTATGGTAGCTGGTTTAGCCTACTATATAGCTATGAAAAAAGCTCCCGATAGAATTCAACTTTTAAAGGCTGTGTATGAGGAAGAATTCCAACGTGCAGCAGATGAGGACGAGGACAGGGTGCCGCTGAAACTTCAGCCAAGTATTCAATATCTTCGGGTTAATTAATGGCAAGACATGCATCTGGTAAAAGGGCTTGGGGTCTTTCGGATCGTTCCGGGTTCCGGTATCGCCTTGCAGAAATGATTGTTGAGTGGAATGGTCTCAAGGTTGGCCCAGACGAGTATGAGATTAAACATCCACAGTTAAACCCTCGTAGAGTAGGCCCTGATCCTCAAGCTCTGTTTCAACCTAGACCAGATACTGCTACTGAAGAGGCTGGTCAAGTTCTCCTGATGATGAACCCTTTTCAATCAGGTAGCGCTGGTTCTTCTGTAATTACTGTGTTTGAACCTTCACATGGTAGAAGTACATCCAATGTTGTTATTTTTCGTAAGACACAAGCATTCGACGGTTTTTCAAAAACCGCGTTAGAAAAAGCTGCGGGATATACAATTACTGTCGTTGATGCTAACTCATATACAATTACAATTACTGGAGAAACAGCAACCACTGGTGGCATAAGAGGCGGCGGTGGCGTTGCAACCGCTGAAGCTGGTGTAGCAACAACATCATCGACGTTTGATTCGATAAGTGTTACATTCGATTCGGCAAGCAAGACTTTTGACGAGGCTTAAATGGCAAAACAAGCAGTAGGAATTGGATCATCAGCGAATGACGGAACGGGTGATACCCTTCGTGCAGGCGCAGATAAGATAAACGACAACTTCGATGAGATCTACAATGCGTTAGGTAACGGAACCACGCTTACAGATATTATCGACACAAACGGTGTTCTTGACGTAAGTCAAGGCGCGAACAAGATCGTTTTCTACTATGCAGCTTTAAGTGATTTACCCAGTGCATCAACATATCATGGAGCCATTGCTCATGTTCATGCGCTCGGGGGGATGTATTTTGCCCACGGCGGTAATTGGCTGCGCTTGAATGATGAGGTAAGCGGTCCTGTAACCAAATACACCGCTGGTGTGAATGGCTCTACCGCATATACATTTACTGGCCCCGGGGCAACTTCAGGTAACAACCCGAACTTTACCTTTTACAAGGGTCACACATATTTGATTGACAATACAGCTAATGTATCAAGCCATCCTTTGCAAATCAGGACATCTAATGGCGGGTCTGCTTTTACAACAGGGGTGACAGACAACTACAATTCTACCACCGGGTTGACGCAGTTTATTGTCCCGCATGAACCAAGCGATACATCTTTGGTGTACCAGTGCACTAACCATAGCGCTATGGTCGGCAATATAACAATATTATAGTGAGCAAGTGACATGTCATTTACATACACAGAGCTACAAGACGCGATAAAGAATTTTACAGAGAACGAGGAAACTTCTTTTGTAACTAATCTGCCTGTGTTTATTCGTGGCGCGGAAGATCGTATCTCTACGCTGGTTGATCTAGAACTATTCAGAAAGAATGCTACATCACAACTTACAGCTAGTGATCCTTATCTAAATGTGCCCAACGATTATTTAGCACCTTTCTCTTTCCAAATCACAACAGCTAATTATAAAGCGTTTTTAGACTTTAAAGATGTAAACTTTGTTCAACGGTATTCAATAGATTATGGCAGCAATGCTGTCCCAAAATACTATGGTATTTTTGACGTAGATAATTTTATTGTGGGTCCCACACCGGATCAGGCATATACAGTAGAGCTTCATTATTACTACAGGCCAGCCAGTATTACGGCTGGAGCGGGTTCAGGTAATACTTGGCTCAGTACTAATGCTCCTAATGCCCTTCTTTACGGTTCTCTTGTAGAAGCGTATACTTACATGAAGGGTGAACAGGACATGATGCAACTGTATGAGCAAAGGTTCATGCAGGAAATACAACGACTAAAGGATTTGGCTGAAGCTAGAGAGAATAGTGATGCCTACAGGAGAGGTCTACCTGATAGGCCACGCACTTAAACAGGAGTAAGAACGATGGCAACATCAAACGCAGCAACCAATTACCTAGAGAGAAGGGTTCTTGACTTCATATTTAAGAACAACTCACTCTCTTTTGCTACGCCAAACAACGATATATATGTTGGCCTAGCAACCGCCGTGTCAAACGCGGAGGCTGGAAATGTAACAGAAGTACAAGTAGACACAGACGATGCTAACTATACAAGACAGCAAGTCACCGCAGCAAACTGGAAACAGTCAACAACAACCGTAGCAGTTGCTCTGACAAACAGTGCAACAGAAGTGATACTAACAGACGCAGAAGCGTTCCCGTCATCTGGCGCTGTTGTTATCGGTGATGAGATCATTACCTACACTGGTAAAGATACCACAGCCACGGCAAATACAAACGGTGCGGTTAGCTCATCAGCTAACGTAGCGGTTGATGGAAACAGCGGCACTATCACTGTTGGTATGGTTGTTACGGGCACAGGCATATCTGGCACAGTCAGAGTGGCTACTGTCACAAACCAAAACAACATTGTTTTGAGTTCCGCAGTTTCAATTAGTGATAATGTAGCACTAAGTTTTGACGGCACAAACACTCTTACAGGTGGCACACGAGGAACATCTAGCACAACTGCCGCCGCGCATAGCGTATCAGACGTTGTTGTTTGTGACACTCAGCGAGTGATAAACGACAACAATATTGAGTACGCAGCAGCCGCTGGAACGGCTTCTACTTACACCGTTACCCACGCTTTTGTCGCAGACAAGAACATTGCTACAGCAACGACCAATGGCGCAGTTAGTTCATCAGCCAATGTGACTGTTGATGCAAATAACGGAACAATTGTCGTAGGCGATGTTGTTACCGGGACCGGGATCAGTGGTGTCGTGCGAGTAGCTACAGTAAATAGCCAGACCAGCATTGTTCTGGATACTGCTGTGTCAATCTCAGACAATGTGTTGTTGACCTTCGACGGTTCCAACAAGCTGTTTATTGGAGCATTGGATGCAAGTAAGACAATAGCGGTTGGAGATATATTCCGTATTAACGCAGGGAACCTGTCAATAGAGTTGAAGTAATGCCTCTTGTACTTAAAGATCGCGTCAAAGAGACGACCACGACCACAGGCACTGGCACATATACGTTAGCTGGTGCTTTGACTGGTTTTGAAGCTTTTAGTCAAGTGGGTGACGGTAATACGACCTATTACACTTGCACTGACGGCACTGACTTTGAGACAGGTATTGGTACTTTTACTTTATCTGGGACGACTCTTGCTCGTACCACCATATTGCAGTCTAGCAATTCAGATAATGCCGTTAATTGGTCGTCTGGTACTAGAACAATATTTTGTACGTTGCCAGCAGAAAAGATGATATTTAATGATGCAACTGGCAGTCCTGTTAACTTTACAGATAACTCGCTGGCATTTGCGATAGCGTTAGGATAGGGAAATGGCAAACGCATTTAAAACATTCACGGCGCAAAACATTGATACGTCATCGTCTAAAGCTACCTTGTACACTTGTCCAAGTTCTACAGAGACGACAATCATTGGCCTTAACATCGCTAACATATTGACAGTCTCAATTACGGTTACAGTCGAGCTACTGGACGGTGGAACCACCATCACTCATGTAGTTAAAGATGCAATTGTGCCTGTTGGATCATCTCTGGTGGCGGTTGGAGGCCCTCAAAAAATTGTTATGAACGCCACTGACGTATTAAAGGTTTATGGGTCACAGGCTAACTGCTGTGATGCGGTTCTGAGTGTGCTGGAGATTACCTAATGGCACTCGGCACTATTGACACTAATCAAATTGCAAGCGAAGCAGTCACTGTACCGAAGGTGACTAACCAAGTTTTGGCAAGTCCGAATTTAATAATTAATGGCGCGATGGAAGTATTCCAGAGAACTAGCTCGGTTTCCAGTGTGTCAGACAACACATACGTTGTCCAAGACCGAATGAATTTCTTTTCCAATAACGATGGTGTCATATCTGTATTTGCTAGTAGCGAACATCCAACAGGTGCAGGGTTTTCAAAATCTCTAAAAGTAGATGTAACAACAGCAGATACTTCAATAGCGGCTGGTCAATATCTTGGCATTAATCAAAGAATAGAAGGTTACAACCACGCTAGACTTGAGTACGGAACATCCAGCGCTAGATCAATTGTGGTTTCATTCTATGCCAAATCTAATTTAACAGGTCCATTTTGTTACAGCGCAAAAAACGGTGCATCTGATAGGTCGTTCCCAATAGAGTTTAGCTTGAGCGCGGCCAACACTTGGGAAAGAATTTCTTTTGTAATTCCCGGCGATACAAGCGGCACTTGGTTGGAGACAACTGGGATTGGGGCGTATCACCAAATTTCTCTTGCTATGGGTTCAACCTATCAGGGGACTAATAATACTTGGCAAGCTGGTAATAAGGTAGCGACCAGTAATCAAGTAAATCTTTTAGCAAGCACTGATAATGAGTTCTTTTTGACAGGGTGGCAAGTAGAAGTAGGGACCGCCTCTCCAACCGCTTACCAGCATGAGGACTACGGAACTACGCTACGCAAATGCAAACGCTACTATGAATTGTTAGACACAACAGTTTATCCCACTAAATATTCAACCGTTTCTCTAGGTAACTTTTTCTGGACAGAACAAAAACGAGCGCAACCAACCCTAAGTGTTGATACTAACGCTGGTAGTTTTAGCCTTTATCCCGAACAAACTAGCGGCGGCTACATTTACAAATCATCGGAAAATAATAATCCAGTTTTAAATATGAGGGGAGATGCTGAACTATGATTATAGAGAATGCTAAATATATAAAAGCCCCATTAAATAATCCAGATAATCAAAATACTGCTATCAAGGCAACTATTGACGGGGTTGAGTCTTGGATTCCTATGGACGAAGCCAACAAAGACTACGCAGAAATATTAAAACTAGTAGCAGAAGGCACTCTAACCATAGAGGATGCAGATTAATGGCATATCTTGGGCCACCACCATCACAGAAACTAGCAACTCCCACTAGCCAGTATTTCAGTGGGAATGGGTCTACCACAGCCTTTACATTAAACCGCCCGGTTAATGTGTCTGAAGACCTGAACGTGTTTGTGAATAACGTGCCTCAAGAGCCGGG
>CESZ01040458.1_pt1 | contig 20359 bp, 17 predicted proteins | sample 531081 | NCBI WGS metagenome assembly CESZ01 (sample SAMEA2621260, study PRJEB7988) | marine metagenome | biome: marine biome (ENVO:00000447); feature: surface water layer (ENVO:00002042); material: "saline water (ENVO:00002010), including plankton (ENVO:xxxxxxxx)" | depth 5 m | reverse complement strand
ACGAAACACGTATATGTTTTGGATACAGATTATAAAAGATCTAAAGCGTTAAATTATTTTTCTTTGAATGATATATGGGGAATAGGCAGAAGATTATCTAAACGTCTTCAGAACATCGGATGTAACAATGTATTAGATTTTGTTAATTTACCTGAACAATGGATTAAATCAAATTTATCAATTGTTGAATTAAAGATTCAACAAGAATTAAAAGGTATATCAAATTTAGATTTAGATTCTTTGAAGATTAAGAAGTCTATAGCTACTACAAGATCTTTTGAAAAACCTATTTCAGATTTAAGTAAACTAAAAGAAAGAGTTTCAACTTTTTCGCTTTCTTGTGCTGAAAAGTTAAGAAGACAAAACTCTCTGTGTAATGTTATAATTGTGTTCATAAGAAGTAATTATTTTAGAAAAGACTTACAACAACATTCTTGCTCTAGGGTTGTAACATTACCGTATCCAACCAACTCTTCATTAGTTCTCAATAACTATGCTCTAAAGGCAATTGAAAATATGTTTCAAGACAAAATAGATTATAAAAAGGCTGGGGTAATTGTGACTAGTCTTGTTGCTAATAATAGCTGTCAACTTGGTATTTTTGAAAATGAGGATTACAGACATAAGCCATTAATGAAAACAATAGATTACATTAACTCTAAATATGCTGAAAAAATCAAGTTAGCTAATCAAGATTTAAAAATAAAATGGAAGATGAAGCAGGAGTTCTTATCACCTTGCTACACAACTAAAATTGATGATATTATTAATATTAAATGAAAAATAAGAAGAATTTAAATTTTTTCACACCCAGTAAGAATACTAATCTTGATGCGCTTTTAATCAATGCCGGAATCTCGGCAGGATTTCCTTCACCTGCAGGAGATTTTAAGCAGGAAAGAATAAGCCTTGATCAAGAGCTAATCAAGAATAAAGAAGCTACATTTTTTGCTAGAGTTTCAGGTGAGTCAATGATTAATGCCGGCTTAGAAGATGGAGATTTAATTGTAATTGACAGAAGTATAGAGCCAAGTAATAATAAAATTGCAGTTTGCTTTATAGAGGGTGATTTTACAGTAAAAAGACTTATCGTGAAAAGAAACAAAATTTGGTTAAAGCCTGAAAATTCGAGTTATAAACCAATTGAGATTAAAGATAATGATCAGCTAATTATTTGGGGAATCGTTACAAATGTAATTAAGAAGCTGTAGAATTTTATTCTACTAATGCAGTTACCTTGTTATTTTTCATTTCAACTGTCCCGGAATTAATATTTAAATGATAACCTCTATCGCCCTTTTCAAAAATTTCTTTTTGTATATCATCAAGAGTTATATTTCCATAAACTTTTATTACACCTTTTTTTAAGTTTGATACAATTGCTGCGTGATTATTTAACATTTCAAATTCACCATTAACTCCTGGGACCGCAACCGATTCTACTTCAGCGTTAAAAATTATTTTTTCTGGGGAAATTATTTCTAATATCATTTATATAGTATTTACACTTCTGCAAGCATTTTTTCTCCAGCTTCAATGACATCTTCAATTGTTCCTTTAAGGTTAAAAGCAGCTTCTGGTAAGTGGTCAAGCTCTCCATCCATAATCATATTAAATCCTTTGATTGTATCTTTAATATCGACCAATACACCTGGAATTCCTGTGAACTGTTCTGCTACATGGAAAGGTTGTGACAAGAATCTTTGCACTCTTCTTGCTCGACCAACTGCTTGCTTATCTTCTTCAGATAATTCTTCCATACCAAGAATAGCAATAATATCTTGTAATTCTTTATATCGTTGTAATAACTCTTTGACTCGTTGAGCACAATTATAATGGTCATCACCTAATATTTCTGGGGTTAAAATTCTTGATGTTGAATCAAGCGGGTCAACGGCGGGATATATACCAAGCTCAGCAATTTTTCTAGAGAGGACTGTTGTTGCATCTAAGTGAGCAAAAGTAGTTGCAGGGGCAGGGTCAGTTAAATCGTCTGCAGGTACATATACTGCTTGAACAGATGTAATCGAGCCGCTCTTAGTTGAAGTAATTCTTTCTTGCATAGCACCCATTTCGGTTGCAAGAGTTGGTTGATAACCTACTGCTGAAGGCATTCTACCGAGAAGAGCAGATACCTCAGAACCAGCTTGAGTAAATCGGAAGATATTATCAACGAAGAAAAGAACATCTTTTCCTTGACCGTCACCAGCTCCATCTCTAAAATATTCTGCTATCGTTAAGCCAGAAAGAGCAACTCTTGCTCTTGCGCCAGGGGGTTCATTCATTTGTCCAAATACAAATGTTGCTTTGGAATTTTTTAAGGCCTCTTTATCAACCTTGCTAAGATCCCATCCACCTTTTTCCATACTTTTCATAAATTCATCTCCATAGTTGATAATTCCAGACTCAAGCATCTCTCTTAGAAGGTCATTTCCTTCTCTTGTTCTTTCACCAACTCCAGCAAATACAGAAAGACCACCATGTCCTTTGGCAATGTTGTTAATTAATTCTTGAATTAATACTGTTTTTCCAACTCCAGCGCCACCAAATAAACCAATTTTACCACCTTTTGCATATGGTTCAATAAGGTCAATTACTTTTATCCCAGTAAATAAAACTTCAGTTGAAGTAGACAAATCCTCAAATTTTGGTGATTCTCTGTGAATTGGAAGACCATTTTCTCCTGACTTAGGTAAGTTACCAATTCCGTCAATTGCATCTCCGATCACATTAAAAAGCCTACCGTTTATTTCTTCACCAATAGGCATTTGAATTGGATTATTAGTTACTTTGACTTCAACTCCTCGACTTAAACCATCGGACGAATCCATTGCAATTGTTCTTACCATGTTTTCACCGATGTGAGACTGGACTTCAAGAATAACTTTTGACCCATCATTTTTTTCTATTTCTAGTGAGTCATAAATTTTTGGTAGACTTGAATCTGAGCTGAATTCAACATCAATTACTGGTCCTACTATTTGGGCTATTTTACCTGATGTCATTTTAGATTATAAATGAATTAAATTTTTTATTACAATAAGTCGCAAATATAGATTTTTTATCAAATATATTCAATAGATTTTATAACAATTAATCAACTATTATGAACAAAAAAAAAGTCTGGAAAATATCCAGACTTTTTTTTGTTTTAATTGTTTTTTTAAAGATTAAAGACCATCAGGATAATTAGTAGGATAATCACCGATATCTAAATCTACATCAGAAAGGTTTGATCCCCATGTAGCATCAATAGCTTCCATCATCCTTTTAGCAATTAATGCACTACCTCTGGATGTTGGATGATATCCATCAAGTCCAAAAAATCCACCAAAAACTAAATCTCCTGTCATATTAAAATCACCTTCAAAAACACCTGTTGTAACAACCTCATTATAAAGACCTGCTAAATCAAATAAAGCCCAGCCTTCAGGAACACTTGATGAAATTGCGGCATTTGCAGTCGCTAATTTAGTCTGAATTTCATCAATTTCTGATGATGTTAAAACTCCAAAATCAGGAATCCCATTTGAAAGACCCCAAATTGAAAGAGGATTGTCTGGATCTGCTTGACCCAATAAAGGGGCTGCAAATAAACTAATTTTATCATCAGCTGTAGCTTGCCTCCAGTTAGGTATTGGTAATCCAAATACTGTAAGATCAGTCAAGTCATTATCGGTAATCAAAATAGCATTATTACCAGCAGAATATGTTACCGTTCTTTGAGCAACTTCATCAGCAGATAAAAGTCCAACAGCTTGGGCAGCCAATAAACCTCCATTATATACAGCTAAACCAGCGTTAAGTTGACCTGCAGTAAGATCATCAAGAGGAATTGCATTATAAGCTACAGAATTAAATGTTGCTGTATTAGTAGGGTCGGGTAATGTTGTTATCACACCATTTGGAACAGATGCACCTAGAGCTTGAATAGTTCCAATAACACCTGTAAGCATACCAGTATCACCTTCTAATTCTAGAGGACCAAGAGGTAAACCACTTGCGCCAAATAGTCCATAACTAGCAAAGTCATTACCAGGGACCAATGTAACAAAAGTAGGTTGTTGCGCTAAAACATCACCAATCATGGTTGCATTATTGCTTGAAGCTGCTCTTACATACCAAGGATTTGCAAGACCAGCTGCTAATCCCTCTAAACTACCAGCACCGGGTGCAACAAATGAAATTGCGTTTGCCCATGGAAAAGCCATATTAGAGTAGGGCCCAGGCACCAGGTTTGTTGCTTCGGTACTAGGATTACCTGAGACAGGGGATGGGCCAGCTCCATCAAAATAGAATCTTGAAGGCCAGAATTGTTCACCAGCGACATTAAGCCCACCAACATTATCATCAACATATGGCTGAGTAAATTGACCTCCTCCTGCTTCACTCATGATACTAGCCATAATATTAGGATATGAATTTGACTGTGCAGCAGCAAACAGTGAATTATCAGAAAAACCAGCTGTTATACTTCCTCCCATTGCTACATATGTACTAAAATCTGCATCACCAGAATCAATATCTAGGTAAGGTTCAGGATAAACCTGGTTTGGGTTATAAACATCTGTTTCACAGCTCCATAGAGCTAACATGAATACAGAAAGAAATAAAAATTTAATTTTCATAATTGTATTATTTTAATTTTTAAAAGTTATTAGCAGTCCACGAAATATAGTATTGTGTTCCGATAAAACCAGAACCAAAAGCTGTAAAGTATTCATCACCACCAATGTTAGTCGCACCAACTTTAATTGTTGATTTCCATTTTGGAACAGTAAGATTTATTTGCGCATCAATTACATGAGTTTCTGGAACAATACCGTCACCAAATGAAGCCTCCCATAAATATTCACTCCAATATCTCCAAGCAACATTAAATCCAACATTCTTAAATATACTCGTATTTCCAAATTGGGCCTTAAGCTTATGTTCAGGTGTATTCCAATTGGTAGCAAAATCTGGGTTTTGAACTCTATCAAATTCTAATTGTGTTTTGGTATAGTTTCCAGATAAATCAAAATTTCCAAAGATTTTAGTTGCAACACCAATAGACATGCCCCATGAAGAAACTTCTACCGGAGAGTTAGTATAAGCACTCCATGTTTCAAAATCGCTATTAGCCATTGCTAACACTGATAAACCACCATCACCCACTTGACCATACAATGGAGAAGCAACTATTTGAGTACTTATAAAGTCTTGAAATTCATTTCTGTAAACAGCAGCATCAATAGTTAATGTTCTACTTAACTTTCCTCTATATCCAAGTTCCACTTGTTGCATTTGTTCTGGCTTAACATAATCTACATTAGAAGCTTCTAAGAGAGCAGGATTACCAGTAGCAGCGAATGCTCGTACAGAGGACTCAGAAAATGAATTATTATAAGCATCAGCACCAGTAATTGTAACTGTTGCAGGAACTCCGAGAGCTTGACCAGCAGCACTTATCGAATAATCTCTTACGTACCTTTCGGGATTACCAACACCAGAACCAACTAATCTTGCCTGTCCAGCGTCTAATCCAATAAATAAATCCTGGGTGGTAGGAGTCCTAAATCCAGTTTGATATGATACTCTAAAGTTATGGTTTTTGTATTCACCAGCAGTGTAACTTACAACTGCTCTTGGAGATAATTGACCATCAAATAATTCTGATTTATCGTATCTAATTGCAGCTGTTGCTACAAGTCTTTCATCAAACATCTTTTTTACTGCTTGAGTGTAAAAACCTGTTTCCTGATATTCAATTGGGCCATCAACATCAGTAAATATAGTTCCGCCAGAATTTAAAGAGTATTTTCTAGCAGATCCACCTACTTGAACTTCAGCCCAGTCCCACATATGGCCAAAATTATAGTTATAGTCTAAGTGGTAGAATTTAGAATTATCTTGAAATTTTGCACCAGTTGTTAAATCTGGATCTGCAGCAACTTCAGATAATGCACTTTCAAATTCTGATGAGCCTGGGAGCCATCTACCGGTATCAGCAGTTTGTCTTGCTAATACATGTGCTTGATCAATTGTCATACCAGCCAATTGGCCATTTACGATTGCACCAACATATTCTGCAAACCAGTTAAGATCTGGCTTCCACCTTCTATTTACATTAATTGCAGCAAATGTCATATCATAAGAATCTCCTGCATCATCTTCAACTACATAAGCTCTAGCAAACCAATTATCATTAGTTACTTCAAACTTATGTTGATTCATTGTAAAATTTTTAATCGAATACCTATTGATTCCTTGGAATAAGGTTTGTCCACCACCCCATTTTCCAACATATGATATTTCTAGGTTACTTCCTTCAATAGGTCTGTAGTAGATACCCCAATCAGCCTTTTTACTTTTAGCTACTCCATCACTCATTGCGGTTTCATTATAACCAGTTCTACTAACAACCTCGGAAGGTACTAATGCTTCACCACCAGCAGGTAAAAGGCCTAACTGCACCATTTGTTGAGCTACTCCATAAATATTTACAGCCACCTCATCCCCGTATATATTAATACCATCGTGATTGTAATCTCCAGCGTATAACCCTCTATTTAATTTGTCTTCTTCACTATTTGCAATCCAATCAGTACCAAGTAGGTAGCCAAAGTTAATCTTCATAGCAAGCTTGTCACTAAACTTATGACCCCATCTGATTTGAAGGTCTTGGAATTCATTATCACCAGCAGCTATTTGAGAAGTAATACCTCTTTTATATTGAGCACTAACACCTTGATGATCAAAAGGATTTTTACTATTCATCAATAAAATTCCGTTAAAAGCATTTGCACCATATAGGGCTGAGGATGTACCAGGAACTAACTCTACATTCAATACATCTGTTTCAACCATACCTAATAAGTTTCCTAAAGGAAAGTTTAGGGCAGGAGCTGAATTATCCATTCCATCAACTAATTGAATAAATCTAGTGTTTGAAAAAGTTGCAAAACCTCTTGTATTTATAGATTTGAAAGTAAAACTGTTAACATTAATATCAACACCCTTTAAGTTTTCAAGTCCATCATAAAAATCTGCCGATGCGGTAGTTCTAATATCTTTAGTTCCAAATCTTTCAATTGTTACAGGAGATTCAAAAACTCTTTGAGGAGTTCTAGAAGCTGAAACAACTACTTCGTCAAGAGCAGTATTATCTTCTAATACTATATTAATAGTTGAGCTCTCAGAAACTTCGAAAGTTATCGGTTTAAAACCTACACTACTAGCTTCAATGCTAAAGGGAGTATCCATATCGACTGTAATTGAATAATTTCCGTCAAAGTCTGCAGCAACACCATTTGATGTTCCAACCACTATTACGGTAGCTCCAGATAATGGTTGGTTGTTTTCATCAGTTATACTTCCAGAAACTGTAGTCTGAGCATAAGAAAAAACACCAACTAACATTATTAAAATTTTAAGAATTGTTCTCATAATTTGTTTAAGTTTAATTTTTGATAGGTTAAATATATGCTAATAATCTATTAACACAATGCATTATTTTAAAAAAATAGACTAAAAAAATATATTATTGATAGAAAAAATAAATAAATTTTCAATAATTTATAAAAATTTAATACCATACATAATATATATTTATCAAATATTCAAAAAATTAACATATTATACTAAATATGTTTATTGAGGTGTAAATAGTCAAAAATCTATTGAAAACCCAAATGAGGGAACAACAGATTCTCTGTTAACATCAACTTCAACTAAACTCAAAGGATTTATGATATTTCCATAATTATCTCTGTTTAAACCATATTCTTTTGGAATTGGAATTTTTTGAGCTAGGAGGTTTAAAATTTCAATAAAGAAGTTAATTGAAATTTTTTCTTTGTTCCACTTTTTATCTAACCTCACATCTAACTGAGAAAAGTTATCAAGTTTTAAGTTTCCAAGTTCTGAGTAGTCTAAAACCATATTTGGATAATTTGCTAAACTAGCATCTAGATTATAAGGAACATATGGAGTTTTTCCCGCAAAACGCCACCTTGAGCTAATCTCCCAATTTCTTTTTAGCTTATATCCCCCGCTAAATGATGATAGATGTTTACTGTCCCATACAGAAGGTAAATAATCCCCATTAATATCTGTAAATTCACTTTTGAATATTGTATAAGAAAAAATACCATAAAAATTATTGGTTAATTTTTGCTGAAATAAAAATTCAATTCCTCTTGTTTTTCCACGCCCTATTGATATAATTTCTTCATTTCCAAGTACTTCAAAATCAGCTCCTTTATTTGCTAAAGATATTCCGTCCAATACTGAAATAGGGAATTGCTCATATTTTTTAATAAACCCCTCGATTGAGATTTTCGATGCATTTCCGATTGAATAATCAAATCCTGTTACTAAGTGATTACTTTTCGTGTATTTAACTCTGCGATTGGTAAAGTCTCCGGTAATATTTTTAAAACCTAAAATGGTGTAGGTTGGAATTTTGTAGTAAATTCCAAAAGATGAGTTCCACTTTAATCTTCGATCATTTGATATTGAATAAGAAATAGAAATTCTTGGCGAAATATTATCTGCCATTTTCGATCCTTTGCTAAAATTATCTTCGTCTGTTCTGACCCCTAAAGAAAAATCTAATTTATTTCCAAGAAAACTTTTTGAAACATTTCCATATAAACCATATTTATAAAAATTAAATTTTGTTAAATAATTTATCTGGTTATAAATATCATTTGTATTATTATGGTAATCTGAATATTGAATATTTCCTCCCCATTTTATTTTCCAATCGTTAATATAATTTACTGTTTTTACTCTCAATTTTGTCTCCCATTCATGTGAATTATTCTTAAAATATAATCCTTCTAAATTTTCGTTATCGGAGAATCTGGAAAAAATATTTTTTAATTTATTTGAGCTTAATGCTAGAACAAATTGACCCTTTTTTTCTTTAAATTTTTTTATCCAGGATATGCCAATAGTTGATGAGTTTTGCTTAATGATAGGGACTTGTTCTAAAAATGCTTGTTGAGTTGAATCAAAATCATCTGGTGCTTCAACTGAAAAATCATCGATTGCACCTAGTCCAATAAAATTTATTGAGTTAAAATCATTTATTTTATGATTTACTTTCCACTGAAAGTCCCAGTAATCTGGTCTGATTGGAAGTCCAATTAATTCAAAAAGAAACTGAAGATAACTTTTTCTAGCAGAAAAAATAAAAGTAGTTTTATTGTTGTCACTTTTAGTAAATGGACCTTCAATGGTGATTGCAGAATCACTTGCTCCAAATCTGAAGTTTCCACTAATTTCCTTTGTATTACCATTTTTCTGATCAAATTGTAATACTCCACTTAAGGGATTGTCATATTCAACTCCAAATGCTGAAGTGCTTAAAGTAACTTCATCAATAAATGAGATATTAATCATTCCTTGAGGGCCACCCGCACTTCCTTGTGTACTAAAGTGATTAATATTAGGAATTTCAATTTCATCTAAATAATAAACTGTCTCGTTTGGAGCACCACCTCTAATAATTATATCATTTCTAAATCCACCGATTGACGGAGACATTCCAGGCATGCTTTGCACAACCTTAGTTACATCATTATCTGCTCCAGGATAACTTTCAATTTCAACCCTTGAAAATGAATTTATAGAAAGAGGGGTTTCTTTTGACTTTTTGAAAGGACTTTCGAAAACGATAACCTCGTCTAACTCTTCGTTGGATTCAGCCAATAGAATTTCAAGAGTTTGATTTCCCTTACTTTTAATTATGATATTAAATATTTTTTTTGATTTATAGCCTATATAGCTTACAGATAAGTTATAAGATTTTGGTGATATATTAGTGATTTCAAAAAACCCCTTATCATCTGTGATTGATCCTTTTTCAGTCCCTTCGATAATTACATTGGCACCGAACAAAGGTAGTTGACTTTTTGCATCAAATACATAACCATTTATTGAACCATCAATTTGAGAAAAAAATACAAATGGAATGAAGAAAAAGATTGTTGTAATATTTTTCATTGTATGGAAATTACAAATTTTACTTCAATCTTTTTAATAATCAATTTTTAAAAAGATGATATTTCAGAAAATGATATAAAAGAAATTTTAAAAAAGTTATAATTATATGTTTGGTTAAATTTAGGTAACTTTATTTCATATTTAATTATGAAGAAAATTTCATTCTTAATATTGATCATAATTCCGTTTATTTCATCCGGACAAAATAAATATACTTTAAATGACAGTATCCTCATGCAGAAGTTGAAGTTTTGTTATTTTGGAGATACAGTGGTTTACAATGATTTAACAGACGAATTTTACGGCCCACTTCCAAAATGCTCAGACGGGACATATCACACATTTTTGGTTGATTCTAGATACTACGTAATCTATCCCGAAACTATTGAATGGACAGGCTCTGGTGGAGGCACCTTCTTTTTGTATAAGAGTGAAAACTCTGAATTTAAAAGATTAGACGAAATTTGGGGAGATTTGGATTTAGAAAAAACAGAGCTTGAATCTTCCACTTTTTATTATATAAAATCTGATAAATCTTCAAAAATTTTCAAAGATTATGAATATGAAATTGTTATTGATAAAGAGAAAGATAAATTTGCTACAAGAAAGAAAAAATTATTAAGTATATGGTAATTAATTTACTTTTCTCAATGATGAAAAAATTAATATTTAATTTCTTACTAATAGTTCAAGTAATTGGATTTGGACAGAATGATACACTTAGAAATTACCATGCTAATGGTCAATTAGAAAGTATTGGGGTTCTTATAGATAATAAAAAAGAAGGTTTGTGGATGTACTACAATTATGATGGTTTTTTAAGGCAATCTATAAATTATAAAAACGATAAGTTTAATGGTTTATGGAAAAATTATATAATTAATAAAAAAAACAAATTAGTACGAAATGAAAATGTTTATGTTAATGGTAGACGAGAGGGTTTATGGAAATACTATGTAGATAATAAATTAATTAAAGAAGGTTATATTAAAAATAAGATGAGACAGAAAATTTGGAAGTATTATTATGACAATGGTCAATTAAAAAAAGAAACGAAATGGAAAGATGATAAAGAGATTTATTCAAGATACTGGAATGAAAATGGGAACGAAATCAATAAAGAAATTTATTATAGCTACTGGGATGTAAATGGAAATAAGATCGAAAATTCAAAACTGTGATAAAGGATCAACTCAACTGTTTAGACTACTCCACGGTAACCGAATGGTTAAAAAATAGAGTTTCTTCTCCTTCAAAATATTCATTAAAAAAGTACAACTCTTTAATTTGTAAATTCACTCTTTCATTTAAAATCTCTACCCTTACCAAAACTTCACATTACACACCTTACCAACAAAAACTATTTGAGGAAGTTAAAAGACTTAAAGAAATTGAAGGATTAGGTTATAGAAAGATTAGTTATATACTTTATGAAAAAGGATATCGAAGTGTTAGAACAAATTAAATTCAAAGAAAAAAGAATAAATCAAAAATATACCCAGAATAAATGGTAAAGAAATAAATAACCAATACTGCCAATAGTGTCCAGGAAATGATACTGACCAATAATATCTCTTTTTAAAAAAGACTCCACTAATACATAATACCCCCACCCCAGAGATTAATTCAAAATATTCATATGAATAAACTCCACATAATGTATATATAATAATTAAGTAGAATGGGTGAGTAAATGGAGTGAGAGAAGTTAATGTAGGATATTTACGTTCAATACCAGTAGTTTCTAATGGGTTTATTCCTTTTGCTATTTTTTGAAAATTCGTTGCAAAACAATATAAATATGTTAATAGAGAAATTATACCAGAAATAATTTTTAGAATCATGTTCTTTTAAAATTATAAATCAAATATAATAAACTAAGAATTGTGAAAGATATTATTATTTATGAGTCTTTAAAATAAGAAAGGATCAACACCTATTCTTTAACTACTCTACCGTTACAGACTTTGCTAAATTTCTGGGTTGATCAACATCTTTTCCAAGCATAACAGCAATGTGATAAGATAGTAGCTGAAGGGGGATCACTGTAACAAAAGGGGTAACAGATTCAATAGTATCAGGAACTTCAATAATATGATCTGCAATTTCTTTAACCTCTTTATCTCCTTTGGAAACGATAGCAATAATTTTTCCCTTTCTTGATTTTATTTCCTGAATATTGCTAACTATTTTATCATAATTAATTTTATTAGTTGCAATTACCACAGTAGGCATATCTTTATCAATTAAAGCAATTGGGCCGTGTTTCATCTCAGCAGCAGGATATCCCTCAGCGTGTATATATGATATTTCTTTAAGTTTGAGTGCACCCTCCAAGGCTATTGGGAAATTATAGCCCCTACCAAGATATAAACAGTTTTTAGCAGATTTAAATTTTTTTGAAATTTTCTTGATTTCATTATTTAAAGACAATGCCTTTTCAACCTTTTTCTCAATATTTGAAATTTCAACTATATATTGTCGAAATAAATTTTCTGAAATAACTCCTTTCAATTTAGCAAGCTTAACAGCCATCATATATAGTATAGTCATTTGAGTAGTAAATGCTTTGGTAGATGCAACACCAATTTCAGGCCCAGCATGAGTATAAGATCCAGAATCAGACTCTCTTGCTATTGAAGACCCGACTACATTACAAATCCCATACACAAATGCACCCTTAGATTTGGCTAATTTAATTGCTGCTAACGTATCGGCAGTTTCACCTGATTGAGATATCGCAATCACAATATCATCCCTATTTATGATAGGGTCCCTGTATCTAAATTCTGAAGCATATTCAACTTCAACAGGAATTCTAGTAATTTTTTCAAACATATATTCAGCAATAAGAGCTGAGTGCCAAGATGTTCCACAAGCAATAATGGTAATTTTTTTGGATGAAAGAAATTTATTGATATAATCATCTATTCCAGACAATTTAATTATCCCTTTTGAAACATTTAATCTACCTCTTAGAGTATCTTTAATTGCTTTAGGCTGTTCATATATTTCTTTTAACATATAATGGTTGAAGCCCTTTTTTTCAATTTTGTCAAGACTCAGTTCCAATTTATTTACAATTGGAAAAATTTTTGAATCATCGGAAATTTTTCTGAATAATGTTTCTTTATGATTTCGTATGATGGCTAATTCACCATCTTCGAGATAAATAACTTTCTTAGTAAATTCAATAAATGGCGTTACATCACTTCCAATAAAATATTCATCATTTCCAACTCCAATACACAAAGGACTACCAAGTTTTGCAACAACTATTTCATCAGGCTTATCTTTATCAATTATGGCAATAGCATAAGCACCAATAACTTGATTCAGAGCAATTTGTACCGCTTCTCCTAATTTTACTTTTTCTTTAAATTTTATATATTCGATTAGATTAACAAGCACCTCCGTATCAGTTTCAGATTTAAATGAATAGCCTTCTTTTGTAAGCTTTTGCTTGATTGTTGAATAATTTTCAATTATGCCATTGTGAACAAGACATAGTTTATTAGAATTGGAATATTGTGGATGTGCGTTGATATTATTTGGCTCTCCGTGAGTAGCCCATCTAGTATGACCAATACCTACCCCTCCATTTAGGTTTTTCTTTCTGTTTATTTCTTTTTCTAGTCTACTAATTTTACCTTTTGATTTGCATGACTCGATTGAGGATCCGTTAAATACAGCAATTCCAGCACTATCATATCCGCGATATTCTAGTCTTTTCAAACCATTTAAAATAATCGGTAATGATTCTCTATTTCCTAAATATCCAACAATTCCACACATAGTATATTAGTTTAAAAATAATGTTTTTGAAGGCTTAAATCTTGTATATATAAATTAATCTTCTGGTTCAGTGTAATAGATTTTTATCTTAGGTCTCTTTTCTAAATCAGGACTTAAATTACCGTGAAGAATGGTTCCTTTAGGGCTAAGAATAATACCAGAAGGTAAACTCTTATTTACTGATTCATCAAGTATCTCAAAATTTTGAATCGAAGCAATATCAGAAATAACTCCCAAGCCAAGCTGAGCATTTGTAGAATCCCTCAAAATCAAATTATTAAGATGCTCTGTAATTCTGATTTTATATTTTATACCTCTGTCATTTGAAAGACTATCACGAACTAAAGGTACGAGATGGTTAACTTTTGCATTTATTGTTAATGAACTAACGGATTGGTCTAAAAAATAATCAACTAGTGCAGAATTTTGTTCATAATTATAAATATAAATTCTTTCGGGCTCATCATCATTCAAAAAAACTTGGTTTACAAAAAACTCGATATAAGCTTCATTGATCAGACGAATTGGTTGATCAGAAATCTCATCGTAAAAGAATTCTTTAAAATGATCAAACTCACTAATTTCTTGACCACTATCATTTATTATTGTACCTGAAAATAAATCAATTGTTGATATTATACCTTCTCCACCCCTCAAATAGATATTTTGATTTCCGTTGGTTTGGTCCATATTATTTACGTTAATTAATGTTTCATTATCAAATAAATTAATCAAATTTCCAGAAAAGTTTATTACATATTCATGTTGGTTTATTTCAATTTCGTCAATATCACCTGTGTCATTATCTCCAATAGTTGTATTATCTGAAGTGTAATGAATTGTAAGATTTGAATTGGAATTGGCAAAGTTTAGAAGCATAATTGAACCATCACTATTGCTCTCAACTTTAAAATAAAGACCCCTAAAAAAATCTTTAAAGTTAGGTTCATTAGTTAGTACCTGATTTCCCTCATTCTCAAAAAAATTATTTTCCCAAAAATTATCATTTGGATTGTTTAATTTAAATCTCATAGCTGGGGCAATTTTTTGAGCAACAAATGGGTTACCAGAGGTATCAATTTCTGTTAAGTTGATTTGTTCAGCACTTGGAACAAAATCATCAATTTCAAAAAGTAATTCACCTTCTAACTGCGAAGGATCAATAACCTCCTCAACAGACAAGGACCCATTTGAAAAATAACTTTGGGATGTGTCAAAATTAGAAAATGGATCAAATGTTCTAAAAAAGAAATTATTTCTGTATACAGATATTTTAATTGGTGAATCACCATAAACTGAATCAATTTCGTATGTAATATCACCATCTTCACTTGTATCAATGCCTCTTGAATAATACGGGATTGTCAAAATAACAGAATCAAGAACAACATTATTTCCAAAGTCATGATTAAAATCAGCAGGAACCATCTGACCAACAAAACTTGAATTTGAAATTCCATAATGAGGATGATTATAGCTTCCTAATAAAAAAGAAGGTAGATTATTTGTTTGAACTGGGCTTACCATTTTAGATTTAGTTGTTAAACTGTATTCAATAGAATTAGTTGAAAAATTTACTGCATTGTTTGAATTTATAACTTGAGAATCAAAACTAGCAAAGTCTTTCTCACACGAAGTAGCTAAAATGAGTAATAAAATTATTTTTAAAAAATTGAATTTCATTATAATTTATGATAGTATTTTATTATAAAATTCTACATATGACTCAGAAAATGAATCAATGGGTTCATATTCCAGAATAGGATTTTTAAAGTTCTTGAGATAAGTCTTTATTTCAGGTGCTATATTTTCAGATCCTTTAATAATCGCATCAGATGAATCAATGGCGATTTTCATAAGATTTTCATATGATGGACTGTTTATATGTTTTACACTTTTTTTATCGAATCCGTCAAATAAAATTTTATCAATCATCTTTTTATTCAATGATTTTTCAAATTCATTTCCATATAATGACGTAACGATTTTGCTTTTTTGAAAAATGGGCTCATCTTTATAAATATTTTTAAAATACAAGGGTAAAAGAGATGCTATCCAACCATGAATATGAATAATATCTGGAGGCCAATTTAGTCTCTTAATAGTTTCAAAAACACCTTTTGCAAAAAAAATTGCTCTTTCATCATTATCTCTAAACAATTTTCCTTCACTATCAATATAGGTAGCTTTTCTTTTAAAATACTCTTCATTATCAATAAAATAAACCTGGATTCTTTCTTTGGGAATTGAAGCTACTTTAATAATAAGTGGCATGTCCAAGTCATTTATAACGAGATTTAATCCCGAAAGCCGAATAACTTCATGAAGTTGATGTCTTCTCTCATTAATATTTCCATATCTTGGCATGAATATCCTAATTTGGCCACCCTGTTTGTTAACCATTTTAGGTATTTCAAAAGACATAGAGGAAATTTCAGACTCAGGAAGATATGGCACTACTTCAGATGACACATATAAGATCTTTCTATTTTTCATTAATTCAAGATTTGAAGACTCACTACCAGAAAGCAAAATTACAAAAATTATGTAGATTAATTGCAATGTATTAAGTTTACAAGCTGTTAATTTTTTATTAAAATGTTAATTTTTAAGACTGTATCCAGGTTACAAAATCATTTAAATAAACTCAAAGGTGAACGCAATATGATTGGTTTTACTCCTACAATGGGTGCGTTACATGACGGACATTTGTCGTTAATTAAAAAATCATTGCATGAAAATGATTTTTCAGTTGTTTCTATTTTTATAAATCCAACTCAGTTTAATAATCTTGAAGATTTGCAGAGATATCCATATGATATTAAAAATGATATTAAATTATTAGAGACCTTAAACGCTGAAATTATTTTATTTATCCCTAATTCATATGAAATTTATTCTGGGAATATAAAATCAGAGTATTTTGAATTTGGAAAGCTAGACAAATACATGGAAGGTAAATTTAGAGCAAATCATTTTAAAGGGGTTGCGACAGTTGTAAATAAGCTTTTTTCAATAGTTAAAGCTGACAAATCCTATTTTGGTGAAAAAGATTTTCAACAATTGCGAATCATTGAAAATCTTGTTATTGCAAAAAAAATTCAAACAAAAATAGTGAGATGTAAAACTGTAAGAAATGATAATGGTCTTGCTCTAAGCTCAAGAAATAGTAAATTAAACTATTCATCAAAAAAAATTGCAACAAATTTGTATAAAGCACTTAATTTTGTAAAAATAAATTTTGAAATTTTGGAAATTATTAATTTAAAGAAAAAAGTTATAAAAATATTATCTAAATTTCCTGAAATAAAATTGGATTATATAATTATTGCTGATGAGGAATTCTTAGTGCCCTGTTCTATAAAGAAAAAAAATATTAAATATAGAGCATTTATTGCCGCATACGTTTCAGGAGTTAGACTAATTGATAATATAAAATTATATTAATTTTCCATGAAAATTCAGATATTAAAATCGAAAATCCACAGAGTAAAAGTTACAGATGCTAACTTGGATTACATCGGCAGTATTACAATTGATAAAGATTTGATGGAAGCTGCAAAGATTATTGAAGGAGAAAAAGTACACATAGTAAATAACAATAACGGTGAGAGATTTGTAACTTATGTAATTCCTGGTTCCAGAGGATCGGGCGAAATAATTCTTAATGGAGCTGCTTCAAGGAAAGTTTGTGTAGGAGATATATTGATAATAATTTCGTATGCATCAATGGACATTGATGAAGCAAAAATATTTGTACCGAGTATAATATTTCCAAATGAAGAAAATAATTTATTGACTTGAGTTGCACATGAAAATAATAATATCAGAATTCTTTGATTTATTCTCAAATATTTTAAAAACATCAGTAGGAATTTTTTTATATTTAATTTTGCCTGTTACTGGAATTTCGATTATAGTTTCTGCTATCCAGTATTTGTATTTTAAAATTAAGTCTGACCATAAAAAGTTTAACTTTAAAAAATATTTTTTAAGAAATTTTAAATTTATAATCCCAATTTATATTGGAATATTTTGCATTTACCTCACTTTAAAAAATGTGCCATTTTCTGACTTATCTAAATATTTTTATAAAATAAATTATTCTTGGGTTTTGTTAGGGGTTGTCTTTGGTGCATTGAGTCATATTTCTAGATCCTATAGATGGAAATACCTGATTAGTCCAATGGGTTATAAGCTAGGTTTTATAAATAGTATTTTATCCGTATTTTCTGCTTATTTAATTAACTATACAATTCCAAGAGCAGGAGATTTAGCGAGGGCTACAATGGTTTCAAAATATGAGGATATCCCTTTAGATAAAACTATTGGGACAATTGTAGCTGAAAGAGTCGTTGATGTTATTTGTATTCTGTTACTAATATCTTTTGCTTTGGTAGTTGAATTTGATAAAATATCAACAAAATTGACTTCACTATTTCAAGAAACTAACTTTTCTAAGATTCTTATATATATAGTCTTTCTAACATCTACATTAATAATAATATATTTCATTATAAGAAGATTAAATATTAAAAATTTATTATCAAATTTTTTCTCTGGTATATACGAAGGAATTATTGTGATTTTTAAGATGGATAAAAGTGTTTGGTTTATACTACACAGTTTTTTTATATGGATTATGTATCTACTTATGTTTTGGGCTACTTCAATGGCATTTATAGAATTACATGACGTACCATCATATCAACTAATTATTGCCTTTACACTTGCGGCACTTTCAATTATGTTTTCAAATGGTGGAATAGGTATATACCCTCTTTCCGTTGGAATTTCGCTTAGTTGGTATGGAATTGAACTAACAACTGGTTTGGCATTTGGTTGGGTAAGTTGGCTATCCCAAACAATGTTGGTTGTTATTTTTGGTGGTATATCTTTAATTATATTACCTTTCATTAACAAAAGTAAGACTTGATGAAAAATTTCTTTAGTTATTTTTTTATTTTGGTTTTTCTTGACTTTGGGTATTCCCAGTCACTTGATTCACTACAAGTCTCCAGAATTAATGATACAATTATTTCAAAATACTTGAACGAAAAAAGGTCTATTGAAGTTCAGCTACCAAGATCCTATGATTTTGAATCGAAAAAAAAATATCCTCTAATAATTGTTTTAGACGGAGATTATATGTTTAATATTGTTTCGGGTAGTGTAGATTATTTATCCTATTGGAATGATATTCCTGAAAACTTGGTAGTTGGTATTAATCAAAAAGATTCTAGATTTAAAGATTCTAGTGTGTTAGATAATATAACTAATACACCCATCACTTCAACTGCTTCGTTTTTTGATTTTGTGGTTAATGAGCTTATTCCTTATATTTCAAGAAGTTATAGGGTTTCAGATTTTAAAGTAATCATTGGTCAAGAGAGAACAGCAAATTTTATTAATTTTTTTCTTTTAAAGCAGAAACCAATAATACGAGGATATATTTCAATCAGCCCTAGATTGTCTGAAAATATGGATATTTATTTAAGCGAATATTTATCAAAAACTAAAACAAAAATTATATACACAATATCGTCCTCAAAAAAGGATTTTGAAAGTATTTACAATAATGTCACTAAACTAAGTAAATCGTTGGACTCCATAAATAATGAAAATTTAAAATTCAATTCATTAATTCTTGAAGATGAAAATCATTATATAATACCATCATTAAGTATACCTAATTCAATTAGAAAAACTTATTCTTTATATTCTGATATTGATAAAGTTGAATATGATTCCATAATTTCAAAACTAGATTCATCACCAATTGATTATTTGAATAATAAGTATCGTTTAATAAAAGAATTATATGATATTGAAAAAACGATTTCTATTAATGATTTTATGGCAATTGAGGAGTATATAGAAGAGAATGAATATTTTGAGTTTTATGATAATCTGTCAAAACTTGCTTTTAAAGAATACCCTGATACTATATTGTCAAGTTACTACAAGGGCAGATTTTTTGAAGAAAATGGTAATCCTGAAAAAGCAATGCACATATATCGATCTGCCTATAATATGAATGAAGTTGAGGGACTTACAAAAGATTATTTACTAGAATTAGCTGATAGAATTCAAGAAGATTTTAATTATTAGTTATGGCTAAAATAAAAAGTAGTTTTACATGTCAACAATGTGGATCTGAATATGCTAAATGGCAAGGTCAATGCACTAAGTGTGGAAGTTGGAATTCAATCATTGAAGAAATCAAGCAAGTATTAACTGAAAATTTATGGGACCATACTAAGTCAGATTTAAATAAGACTTCAAATAAACCCACATCAATTGATGAAATTACAATTCAAAATGAATTTAGAATAAAAACTCAAGACAACGAATTTAATAGAGTTTTAGGTGGAGGAATTGTCCCTGGATCAATAACTCTTTTGGGAGGTGAACCTGGCATTGGCAAGAGTACTTTATTCTTACAGATTTCTTTAAAAATAAGCGATAAGGTGTTGTATGTTTCTGGTGAGGAGAGTGATAATCAAATCAAGATTAGAGCTAATAGAATAAAATATTCTAATAAAGATTGTCTTATATATTCAGAAAATAA
>CESZ01029669.1_pt1 | contig 20607 bp, 14 predicted proteins | sample 531081 | NCBI WGS metagenome assembly CESZ01 (sample SAMEA2621260, study PRJEB7988) | marine metagenome | biome: marine biome (ENVO:00000447); feature: surface water layer (ENVO:00002042); material: "saline water (ENVO:00002010), including plankton (ENVO:xxxxxxxx)" | depth 5 m | reverse complement strand
CGTCCAAATTAGCATTACGCAAGTCAGCAACCGCGCTCTGGGCCTCTATCTGCCACTGTTGAGCGAGCGTGGCATTCTCCGCCAGCGCGTCGTAGAGGGTGACCATGGTCTCGTTCATGCTGTCGATGACAGCCATTATCTCGTCTGCAAACTCCCCTGCCTCGTCCAAGGCTGTCACCAACGAGTCCCGGCTCTCCGTCATAGTGTCCAGCTGCGCCTGGAGCTCCACCGCGTTCACCTCCGCCGAGGCGAGCAGTACCTGTAGGGCAGAGTAGTCCTGCACGCTCTGGTTCAGCGCGCTCTGGAGCTGCGCATTCTCGCCTTGTGTCGTTATGAGATTTTCATTCAGCTCCATGTTGGACTGCTCAAGCTCGGAGATCCTGGCATCGAGGTCGGACGTATCATCGCTCATGCATCCGGCAAGGACGGCTGTTAGCATCATTGTGGCAATCAAAGCGACTCTGGTTGTTTCCATGCCTTTTGTATCGGGTTATTGGGCATAAACATTCTCAGTATCGCTACGCCGAGAAGACCGCTTAGTGTGAAGAGAATCATGGACGAGACCCCCTCTGATGATATGGCCACGCGAATGATCACCGTGGAAAGCACGAATCCCGTGTTCCTAGCGAGATTGCCGAAGTCCGTGTAGAACCAGTAGGATATCAGCAGTATCAGGATGTCAGCCAGTATCAGGAAAGTGAAGAAGTCCAAGAAGAAGATGGCCCTGCTGACAGAGCCCCCGCCCTCCTGCACGGAGGTTACCCAGCTCCAGAACGAATAGGCTGCGATGAGAAGGAAGACAACTAGCATGATATTGGCTATGACTCTCTTCGTCTCTACGAACGTCGCAACGTCTTCTGTGACTTCGACTGTCTTGGGCGCATCGACGCTTATCCTGTAGTAGGTCAGGGAGGTGTAGAAAAGGGCTAGGAACGCCCCACTCTCTACCAGCAGGAACCCCAAGTCGTCACTGATCTCCCATCCTGATGCCCCCTCAATCTCGGAGAGGCGCTTCAGTATGTCCCTGACTACCAGCAGTGTGGCTATCTCGTACTGCTTGCCGACAGACGAGGAGAAGGAATCCGGGATGGTTCTTATCAGCTGATAGACCTCGTAAACCAGCAGAATCGAGAATGGAGTGTACAATGAGGACAGTGGGGAACTAACCAGCTCCACAGCTTCCCCGTCAATTGAAATTCTGCCTGTGACATGTAGTGCCCAGATGCAGAAATGAGCTAGGAAACCTATCACCGCCAGGATGATTGTTCCCCTCCTTGCAATCTCCTCCGCAGTGTCTCCCATGGTAAGCTCGAAAGCCCTGTAATTCCCGGAATCCATGATATGTGGCGGAATTCAACCTTTTTAGTAGTGAATTTATTTTATACATACAAAAATACGCATAATATCTACTGTTGGAAGATACATCATTTCAAGACCTGCCCTTCCCTCCAATAGTCATGCTCCCCTCCTTCAATGTTCTAGGCACAGAGCTCGAATCTTGCTCTGAATCGCCTTTGACAGGATGGTTCAGGGACGGATGCTGTAACACCGATAGGAATGACAGGTCCCTGCACACGGTCTGCTGTCAGGTAACAGCTGAGTTCCTGGATTTCGCCAGATCTAGAGGGAACGATCTAATCACACCAGCACCGCGATACAGGTTTCCCGGGCTCGTCCCAGGTGACAGGTGGTGCGTGTGCGCGAGTACATGGAAGAGCGCGGCGGACATAGGGCTAGCATGCCCAGTACGCCTAGAATCTACACACGAGGAGACCCTCCAAGTGGTTTCGCTGGAGCAATTGAGAGAGCATGCCCTGATAATGACCGAGTGAGGCGATACTATTACCGAGAGGTTCGCTGAGAATATGCCTTGGGCGTATCACTGTATTCCGTTTGTAACAGCATTTCTGGGTCTCGTTACCGGTGACTATCTGGTGTCCTCACTAGGTCCTCTGGCCAACACCATTTTCCCTCCAACTACCATGATAATTGGGGGATTTGCGGGCCTGGTTATCCTTGGAGAGATATCTGAAAGAAGGACAGATTAGTCATTAATACGCCCCAAGCCCGTGAACACTCACTCATATACCTAGGTACAATGTCGAGCTTATGGAAAATATTGACGTGATATATGCAGTTCTGGGTACCGTTGCTGTTGCTATGACGGTTCTAATAGCCAGTAAGAGACTGTCCAAGAGGCAAAAACCTACCAAAACCGACCCATGGGGCGGAATTGGCAAGGGTGTACGGACCTCCGATTACTTCTACACCGAAGAATAGCCCCAAATCCCCTGACTCTTGGTAATACATGAATTCAAGGACGGCCTCTCTCAGGACCATACGTTAAGCAGGGCTGTCGATGAGTGGGATTGGGAAAGAAGGCGACACAGCCGAAGAGTGGATATTGGTCAAGGGGGCTAGGACACACAATCTCAGAAATGTGGACGTCAGTCTGCCTAGGGGCAAGTTTGTGGTAATATCAGGAGTATCAGGATCAGGAAAGTCAAGCCTCGCTTTTGACACCCTGTATGCAGAGGGGCAGAGGAGATACGTCGAGAGCCTCAGCTCTTACGCACGGCAGTTCCTGGGCCAGATGAAGAAACCAGACTGCGACAGCATAGAAGGCCTCTCTCCTGCCATTAGTATCGATCAGAAGCAAGGTAGCCACAATCCTCGATCCACCGTGGCTACCGTCACTGAGATCATGGATTACCTTCGTCTCCTATGGGCAAGGGTGGGTCTGCCCCACTGTCCCGAGTGCGGGCGAGAGGTAACCCGTAGGACCGTGCAGGAGATTGTCGATGACGTACTATGGAGGTTCGAGGGACATGCAATAGCGATATGGAGTCCAGCCGTCAGGAACCGAAAGGGAACTCACTCCGATCTCTTCAAGGGCTTTGTCGAACAGGGCTTCCTTGCGGGAAAGGTGAATGGCAGAGAGGCTGATTTCGAGAACCCACCAGTTCTAGAAAAGAACCTCAGGCATGATATCGATGTCAGGCTCGACAGGCTCCTCCTCCATCTTTCTAACAGACAGCGCTTAACGGAGGCCATAGAAATCGGGCTTCGCTTAGGAGGGGGGTCCATTGCAGTAGAGAGTGTAAGCGCGCCCAAGCCCGGAGCAGACAATTCAGAGGAGCAGAGGTTCAAGACCAAGGAGGGGGAGACTATCCCGTACTCCGAGGAGTTCGCATGCCCCGAGCACGGGGCCTTCCTCCCTGAGATGAGTCCTAGGGTATTCTCGTTCAATAACCCGTTAGGGGCCTGCCCCTCCTGCCAGGGCCTAGGAGTCCAGAGGTCGTTCTCTCACGATCTCGTCGTCGATAGGAACGCTACTGTGGAGGAGGGATGCATCAGGCCCTTCAGACGCTCAATGATGTCAGGATGGTACAGGAGTCAGATGATACAGACCTGCCAGCACTATGGAATACCCATCGACATCCCATTCCAGGAGCTCGACGAAGACGACCGAGACATCCTCATCAACGGCTCTGGGAGCACCGCGATAAACTTCCAGTTCACATCGCAGAAAGGATCCTCCTACAGGATGAGTAAGCCATGGGAGGGAGTTTTCGCCAGACTGAGGAGAACATACACAGACACTTCCTCTGACAGAACCAGATCAAGGATATCTTCGTTCATGACTGACGAGCCATGCTCGGACTGCAACGGAAGGAAGCTGAATAGGGCCGTGAGTGGAGTCACCGTTGGATCCACCACCCTGCCCGGTATTTCCTCATGCAGTGTGCTCGAAGCCCTGGCTACGGTCCAGCACTGGAGGATAGGGGGCCTTGACGATACTTGGGACAGGCTCGACAGGGAACCGCCGCCAAAAGAGGCGATACAGGCAGAGAGACTAGATGAGAGATCCATGTACATAGCAACCGAGATAATCAAGGAGATCGAAGCCAGACTGAGGTTCCTGGCTCTGGTTGGTTTGGACTACCTGACTCTCGATAGGAGGGCAAACACACTATCAGGGGGAGAATCCCAGAGGATCAGACTAGCCACCCAGATAGGCACCAGGCTGACAGGCGTGATGTACGTACTGGATGAGCCCAGTATAGGGCTCCATCCTAGGGATAACGGAAGGCTACTTGAGACCCTCAGAGAGCTTACTGACTTGGGCAACACCCTCATCGTAGTCGAGCATGACGAGGCCACCCTTAGGCAGGCCGATTGGATAGTCGATATCGGCCCGGGCGCAGGCAAGGAAGGGGGGGAGATAGTTGTCAGTGGAACATTCGATGAATTAATGGCCAGCGAGGAGAGCATCACAGGCGCATATCTGTCAGGCAAGTCAGAGATTCCCCTACCCGATGACAGATCTGACCCCGAAGAGGACCGATGGCTCGTGATAAGGGGTGCGAGGCAGAACAACCTCCAAGACATAGATGTCAAGATTCCACTCGGTTGCATGGTAGCCGTTACCGGGGTCTCCGGATCAGGCAAGTCATCCCTGGTAACTGGGACGCTGGCACCGGTCCTACAACGAGAGTTGCAGGGCACAGACGAGACACCGGGAACGCACGACTCGATAGAGGGGATAGAGAAAATAGACAAGGTGATAGTCATCGACCAATCCCCTATCGGGAGGACCCCACGTTCCAACCCAGCCACGTATACCAAGGCCTTCGGCCATATCAGGCAACTATTCGCATCGACGCCCCTTGCGAAGGAGAGGGGGTATGAGCCAGGACAGTTCTCCTTCAACGTAAGAGGCGGTAGGTGTGAGGCATGCCAGGGGGCCGGCTCGACCAAGCTGGAGATGAACTTCCTGCCTGATGTCTGGGTAACATGCGATGTTTGCAAGGGCAAGAGGTACACAAGGGAAACACTAGAGGTCGAGTGGAAGGGAAAGACCATCCACGACGTCCTACAGATGAACGTCCAAGAGGCGTGCTCCTTCTTCGAGAACCACAGGGCAATCCACAGGATAGTATCCACACTCAATGACGTTGGGCTTGGGTACATCCGTCTCGGTCAGCCTGCCACCACACTCTCAGGCGGTGAGGCCCAGAGGGTCAAGCTAGCGACCGAGCTACACAGGCCGGCTAGAAAGCACACCGTTTACGTGCTAGACGAGCCAACCACCGGCCTCGCCCTCTCTGATGTCCACCAGCTCATCGAAGTACTGTTGCGTCTGAGGAGGAACGGCCACACTGTCATCATTATCGAACATCACTTGGACGTCGTGAAATGTGCTGATTGGGTGATTGATCTAGGCCCTGAAGGAGGGGAGCTCGGAGGGCACATCGTCTCAGAGGGCCCCCCCTCTAAGATAGCCACAGAGTCTGCTAGCTACACCGGCGCACATTTGAGGGCCATGCTGTAGTGTGTTTTCGGAATAATCGTTAATACCCGCCACGTACTCATTATGGCCATGCGTGACAGAACTACCTACTCCAGAGCTACCTCCTTAGCTCTAATTGCACTCTTATTGGGAATGACAGCATCATTCTCTCTGCCTGCCGACCCCGTACCAGATCTACAACCAGATGAGAAACCACTTCACACGGTAGCGAGCATGGGTTACTTCCATGGGTCCGACTCGGGTTCGATTTACACGAACACCACCCTTACAGTAGCTGGATCCAGCACATGCGCGGTTGCCCAGGACGGCTCTCTGAGATGCTGGGGCTCAAACACCTGGGGACAGACTGGGTTGTGGCCATTCGAAAATAATCCCACTCTTTCTCCTTCATGGCTTGTCCAGCACCACTCTCCAAGCAGTACGTGGAACCAGACATGGACAGAGGTGGAAGGAGATAACCAGCACTACTGTGGCATTACCGATAACAAGGACATGTACTGCTGGGGCAGCGGCAGATGGGGCCAACTAGGCGTGGGGGATACTAACTGGGAGAACACAGAACCAAGAAAGACCATATTTGCAGACGATCGGGAAACTATCCAGGTTGCACCTGCTACCCTTCATACGTGCTCCATATCGCCTATGAGAAACTCAACACCGGATCACCAGTCTGTATTTTGCTGGGGTAACAACGGCGCAGGCCAGCTAGGTACAGCCGGTGGTCCGGACAGTAGCAACCCAACAAGAGCACTGCTCCCTCAGGGTTCCGTCCCAGTGGGCATTGCATCCTCTTGGGAGCATACGTGTGCTACGCTTTCCAATGGTACCGGCCTGTGCTGGGGCAACAATAGCCACGGACAACTGGGCGATATTAGCTTGGCCGAGAGAAACACTCCTACTCCTGTTCGATTAGTCCCCGCTGGGAGATACATAGTACAGATGTCCACTGGAGTTGCGCACACATGCGCATTGCTAGACGATGGAAGCATAGCTTGTTGGGGAGACAACCAGGTAGGACAACTTGGTAATGGGACTACTTCATCGTCTTGGCAAGCCTCCTCAGTGGTATCGCTCCCCAGTGGTAAGACAGCGATATCCATTGATGTCAAGTACGGTTCAGCATGTGCGATCCTCAATGATGATAGCCTCGTCTGTTGGGGCTCTAACTCTCGAGGACAGGTGGATCCCAGCGGAGGGGGTGACTCATACATCGACGGGGACCCAGTCTGGACAACCCCCAACGCAGTCAATCTACCCGGAAACCCCTCAATAGCCACTGTTTCAATCGGATTTGACCATGCTTGTGCTATTACAACTACGTCTGATCTCTACTGCTGGGGTGCCAATAACATAGGACAGCTCGGAACTGGGGGGGCGACCTCAATCCCCAATCAGCTCCACCCCGTTAACCTAGGCCCGTCAGCAGATCCATCTAACCCCACTGCTCCCAATCAACCCCCTGCCCTCTCAGACAGGGATCCCGATCACGACGGCATCCTTTCGCTGTTCGATAGCAACCCAATGCAGAGTGACTGCCAACCAGGCTACTACAACCTGAACAGCAGTAACACGGGATGCTACCCAGCGAGTCCGGGTTACTACGTCGACTCAACTTCAATGACCGAGCAATCTCCCTGCCCTTCTGGAACCTTCCAACCCTTAGCGGCACAGACAGAATGCCTGGATGCACAGCCCGGACACTACACCAATGTTACTGAGGCCGCTACATTACAACTGCCATGCCCCCCCGGAACATATCAGCCTAGTCTCGGGCAGTTCGCCGAGACGACCAACGGTAGTATTCCGGATATATGCCTCCAGGTAACACCGGGACACTACAGTGATACGGGCTCATCTATGGAGGTGCCTTGTCCTCCAGGAACGTATCAGACCGGTTTCGGGAACTCGTTTTGTGAGGTCACAGACCCTGGATATTATGCACCGGGCTCTGGCAATGTAGATCAGACTCCATGTGAGTCCGGTACTTACCAGCCGTCCATGGGCCAGAGCTCCTGCTTTTCCGCCTCACCTGGATACAGCTCACCTATCGGCTCTTCTCAGCAGGAGCCATGCCAGCCAGGCACATACTCCGATGAGTTCTCATTGGGAGAGTGTAAGTTAGCAGACCCCGGCTACTATGTTGAAGGTCACATGTCTACCAACCAAGAAGCCTGTTTACCGGGCCAGTACCAACCAGCATATGGCCAGACCTCTTGTGTGAGTACAACGCCTGGACATTACACATCCGATTCTGGTTCGGCCAACCAGATTGCCTGCGAGCCTGGAACCTTTGAACCACAGCATGGTGCAATATCTTGCTCTGGTGTCGCCCAGTCAGGGCACTACAGCCCGTCCGGCTCAGCAGACCAGGTTGAGTGCCTACCAGGGGCCTATGCTCCCTACAACGGGCTGGGAGAGTGTATTCTATCTGATCCTGGAAGCCATGTCCCTCTGAATGCCTCTCTAGACCAGATACCATGCCCTCCGGGCCAGTATCAGCCCAATTCTGGTCAATCAACATGTTTGTCAGCTGAGCCAGGGCATTACTCCGAGGGGGGAGCTACCGAGCAGGTGGCATGTCACCCTGGCTCATTCCAATCACAGTCCGAAGCGACGTCCTGCGAGTTGGCTCAACCAGGTAACCGTGTGAATCAGTATGGAGCTACCGAGCAAACTCCATGCGAACCAGGGGAATATCAGGATGTGCCTGGTGCGTTAATTTGTATGCCGGCGGACCAAGGAACGTACTCGGACTTTTCTGGCCTCACTGAGCCCACTCCTTGTCCATCGGGAACGTACCAGCCATTGACCGGACAGACCGAGTGCATCCTAGCAGACAAAGGTCACTACGTCCCTGAGATAGGAGCGATATCTCAGTCGATTTGCGACAGAGGAACCTACCAATATGAAACGGGGCAATCAGAATGCTTGGAAGCCGCCCCCGGATACTATGTTCCCAATACCGGAGAGACCTCGCAAGATCCATGTCTGCCCGGTAGTTTTCAACCGGTCTCAGGGGCTGTAGGATGTATTTCAGCCGAGCCAGAGCACTTCGTATCAGAACCGGCTTCTATCTCACAAACGCCCTGCCCCAGCGGTGAGACCCAGTCACAATATGGTCAAACTAGCTGCGAGGAAGGAACCCAACTGGTCATGATAGCAGGAGGCGTTGGTGCGGTAGTCGTACTGCTGATGATAATGTTCATGCAATCTCAGAAAAAGCCCAAGAAAGGGAGTAAGAGGAGAACTGAGATTCAAAGGCCTCGACGATTAAATGTAGTGTCAGAAGAAGAGTGAGATTCATATTTTTCCGTGCCAACCTTTGAGAAGGGGGGCCGTTGGACTATGACGTATGTATCGCTCTAGGAACCCTGCATTGTCCGACTCAACATTTGACAAGAGTGCCTACAAGGAGGCGCCTTGGTGGGATGATCAGGAATCCAACTTGATGACCATGGAGGGGACCACCGAGAAGACAGGAATCCTCCTCATCTTGATAGCTACCACTGCAATTGGCACGGCTATTTTCATGCCAGAGGCAGGAATTATGTCAGTGATAGGCGTCATAGCTGGATTCATTCTTGCAATGATTATCATTTTCTCAGGATCTACCAATCCCGCACTGATATGCACATACTCAATCTGCCAAGGCCTCTTCCTTGGAGGGATTACTTGGTTCTACGAACAATATTTCCCCGGGATTGGAATACTAGCAGTCGTGCTAACTCTGGGGATCCTAGGAGCGATGCTGACCATATATCGAGCCGGGCTCATCTCATGGAGCAAGAACCTTCAGATTGCCGTTACCTCGGCCGTATTGGCCATTTTTACCATATACCTAGTATCCATTATCGGTGTGTTCGTGGGCTTCGAGGTCCCATACATCCACGAGGCAAGCCCAATAGGGATACTTTTCTCAATTTTCGTAATCGGAATAGCTTCACTGTGCCTAGTAGCTGATTTCGACTTCATCGAGAGAGGCGTCGAGAGGGGGGCGCCCAAGCAACTTGAGTGGAGGGCAGCATTCGGCCTCATGGTCACACTCATCTGGTTGTACTTGGAGATACTAGAGCTTCTCGCCAAACTGGCAATAGCCTCAAGGAGATAGGCATGGACCTCACTTTAGTCCTCTCGCTCGCGGCGGCAGGACTTGCACTGGGGATAGTGGAGGGCGTAAAGCCAGGGCCTCTGCTGACCATGGTGATTAGAGAGACACTCTCAGGCGGACTCAGGGCAGGAATATGGACAGCCGCTGCTCCCATATTCACCGACGGACCACTAGTGATAGTCAGCCTCCTAGCAGCCAGCTGGATATCCACACAGCCAACAATACTCATCGCAATATCGATTTTGGGGGCAGGATATCTTCTGAAGATGGGTCTGGAATGCTTCACGATTGAGCCCCCTTCTCCGGATCTCGCAGAGATTGACGTATCGGACTCATTCAAGAGAGGGGTTCTGACAAATCTCCTAAATCCAAACGTCTACATTTTCTGGTTCCTGATCGGGGGCCCACTGATGGCATCCGTTGCGGATGAGGAACCACTTGCCCCGGTGGCCTATGCTCTGACCTTCCTAGTCTCAATAATCATGGTGAAGAGCCTCATCGCACTGGCATTCGACAGGACCAGAGGCAACCTTTCGCACAGCACCTACAAAGCCGTTCTTTCACTCTGTGGGCTAGCCATGATAGTGTTCGCAGCCGGCTTCGTGTTCCAGGCCTACGATCTGTATAGCGCCCTCTAGAGTGTCTGAGGACCGCCAACAGGGATCTCACTTAGGCCGTCTATCATGCCACGTAGGGAGGGACCTTGTGTTATGGTCCCGAAGATCCCGATATCATTGATGTTGTGTGAGAGTCCGAACCACGGCCTTCCGTATTGATCCACGGACATGTCCAGGAAATCTCCCAGTCCCCCGCATCGATTGTACCCACAGCCAACCTCCGTATCCAGGGGGTCGTTGAATCCATTCAGCTGTACTGTCGTCATTAGAGGGTTCTCCCCAAAGGCATCTGTTATGATAGTCATGTATCCGTTCCAAGTGTCATTACCAGAGTCCCCGACGTAACCCAATGCGACCTTCCCAGCCGCACCGGCGGTTATCACAGGGAACCCAGTACCGGATATGTTGGTCGGAGGAGCGACCATCATAGGTGCGCTCCAAGTACCCCCCTCGTCGTTGGAGTAAGAGTAGTATGGCATATTATCGAGGCCATTCCACATCGCATGCACGTTCCCCTCATCATCAACAGCGACTTGAGCCTCCTCCCCGTTCCATGTATCCGCAGTACCCGTCTCCTCAGTAGGTAGTGGGTGCTCAGTCCAAGTCAGCCCTCCGTTACTGCTCTTGTAAATCGAATACCCATCACCGTTACATCCGATGTTGCCGCGGTATAGGTTCCCGTTCACTCCGCCCTCGATATGTGCGGTCAGACCGCCACTCTGACAGCTAACTGGCGCTCCAGATACCTCAGAGGTCCAAGTCCTGCCACCATCGAAACTCGTCGAGCACAGGGGATGAGGCGCATTCCCATTCACGCAGAAAGACCAAGTCGTGGCATATCCGGGAGCTGGCAACAGAGCGGATCCTATCGTCTGGTGGTCCTGTACAGAGTATATCGAAGTCGCTAACTGGCCGTTCTGCCACGTGCTACCCTCGTCGTCCGAGAACTCGACCGTCATCCCCAGCAGGGCATGCATGTCGAACTTCATTATCCGATCAGTCCACTTATCCACGTAGATGTAAGGGTCGTTACTGTTAGGCACCGGGAGAAGAGGGTCGTACACGTTCTGACAGGAGTAATCAGTGAGTGAAACCATCTCTATCAGCCCCGTACACTGTATTACTGCAGTTGAACCAGAAGGGCCGTTGCCCCAGCTGGACATGTAGATATTATCCATGGAGGTAATTCCTATGGTAGGCTCGAAGGTGCTCATGCCAATTCCGTAGTACGATCCCACCGTCAGGAATGGCATGTTATCTCCCGATAGATTATCTGAGATATTCGCTTCACTTACAGCCACTGGATCTAGAGCGTTGATCCCTCCGGAATAGTGGTACCAAGTAGTCTCTGGAATCTCCCCAAGTGTAGAAAACGGCCCCTCGGGCTCAGGAGACTGCACCGGCTCATCCCCGAAGCAACCACTGATTGGCATGATTAGGACGAGGAGAGCAAGCATCACCGCCACGGTCCGCATGTACCCCCACACCCAGAACCACACTTGATTTGAACGGTCAGGGTAATCAGGGCTGGGGTTTCTTGAAATCGAATAACGTCGACGACCTGCCATGAGAGTTACGGCGCTGGTCATGGTCGCACTGATTGCCAGCATGTCAGGCTCCCTCGCGGTTACAAGCGAACCAAATGACGCTGATATCACCAAGATGAGCGAGGAACTCATCTCCGAACTATCATCAGAGGGCCATATAGAGGCCATAGTACAGTTCTATTTGCAACCAAGCGAGGGTGTGTGGAATCTAGTAAGCTCAACCGGAGTAGATGTCTTAGCCCAGACTTCTGTACTATACGGCGCCCTGGTCAGAGGCACCTCTACCGAGCTATCCGAGCTATCCTCCCTGTCGATGGTCAAGCATATGGAGGCGAACGTCCTCATCGAGCACTTCTACCTCCCGGGCAATCAAAATGACACCGAGTCAATGATGCATGAGACTGTGAATTGGGTTAACGCAAGCCTGGCATGGCATCGCGCCATCATAGATACTAATGGGGTACTCAAGACGGAGCCGGACATGTCTCTTTCTGAATACGATGGAGAGGGCGCAACAGCAGTAGACCTCGATACTGGAATCGATGGGGAGCATCCAGACTTCGACTGTGGAGAACCATGGACCGGCGAGAAGCTAATCTGGTCCGCTAAGTGGACTGGCGTGGCGTGGATCGACGCACCAAACTGTAACTCTGACACATCCAGCGGGCACGGAACGCATGTTGGGGGTACGATAGCCGGCAACGGTGACGCCTCTGGAGGAAGAAGACTTGGTACTGCTAAGGGCGCGACTATAGTAGCTCTCGGAACGGGAGACGGAGCTTCGATTTTCGCAGCCGTTGAAGGCCTAGAATGGACTTATCAACATAGTAGACCAGGCCTCAATGACTACAATATCAGAGTGGTTTCCAATTCTTGGGGCACCAACGGAGACTACAATCCTTCCAATGCGGTAACTATCCTAACTGACATGCTAACTTACGAAAACGACGTCGCAGTGATTTTTGCGGCCTCAAATAGTGGGGGGAGTGGGGAAGAGTCAGAGGACGATCTGAGAACCAACGTGTATGCGAACACCCCTTCCGCAATCTCAGTCGCGGCCCTTACACACGATGCATCAGCAGTCACTTCATTTTCGAGCAGAGGCTGGAAGACCCAACAACACACGTGGCCCGACATAGGGGCACCTGGCAGGGACATCTGGGCCACGGCTCCGAGAGCCACGGCCATCGATGCGTCCACTAGGACCCAGGGAGATCTCTACTACATGTCCATTTCAGGCACCAGTATGGCCACTCCTCACATAGGGGGCATTGCTACCCTATTGCTAGCTGCCGCCCCGTCACTCGGGGTTGCAGACTATCAGATCGAAGATCACGATCAAGAGCAAAGCGCATACTTCAATGAATCAGCGAAAGGCATGCAGTTCGATGACTGGGCTGAGAGAAACGAATCTCGGGTTCACGAAATAGAACTAATTCTGGAACTCACTTCACACTATGAGCTACTGAGGAACTCCTGTGAAGAAGGAAACGACGACGATCCTTGTAACGATATCCCAGATACTTGCTATGTGTCACAGCAAACAGATAGGTGCCATGATTGGAGAGTCGGGCACGGCCTGGTGGACACCGACAGGGCCCTGGCACTCGCGAGGACTCTCCAAGTTATGAGGGACCCTAACGAAGACGGCTTCCTGGAATACCCAGAAGCCACGGTATGGGACGCTTTCAGCCACTATGAGGGAATAATGGACACAAGGGAAATCCCCCTCAAAACAGATCAGCTTAGACATGCATGGAAGGGAGAGTGGAGTCACTTCAACAACGGGCCAACGAGCACCTTCGGAACGTATGCCACTGATGATAGACACTACGTCTGGGTACCTAACGGCACTGTTGAGATGCAGATTTCGTTCAGCTCACTGGACTGGGACACCGATACTGCACAGATAGCACAGATTAGGCCAAATGTCGATCTCGGGTCAGACGGAAGTGATGACGCACAGGGGCAGGGTACGATTGTTGGAGATACCATTTACATCTCTTTAGACGTCTCTCCAGAGCATTGGGATACGTGGACAGAGTTTGATGTCACTGGTACAGCGATATCCCTCCCAATCACCGGAATAATAACGGGTTCTGAATTCATTGAGCCTCGGGTGCCGTACACCTATGATGTACTGCTAACCCTAGACGTCAGTGAACAGAGGATTTTCGAGGTGCCCATTAGGTCTGACGGATATTCAGACCTAGATCCAGCTCCTCCCTCGGATTTCTATGACTCTAGCACTGCAATTGATCTGCTAATGATTAGACCAGTGTATGACGAGGCACTGATTCCGATGTACAAGAACGATGTCGCTGTCCAGGGGGAGGCACCCACTTCGCTAATTGTAGTGTTGGGGGGGCTCTCTCTGGTAATCCTGGCCATAGTGGGAATAGTATCACTGTGGTTGAGGTACAGAGAGGAAACTATCCTTGAAGCAGAGATAGAACCGCATCTCCATATGGACAGCTAGTCCCAACCGTTCTCTAGAATCGGAGGAGTAGTCTCCAGTATCGATTCTATAGGACTTCGCCATTCCATATCCAAATCTCTCTCAGCAGGAGAGGCATCCCAGTAGAGCTTCCGCCTCAAATGCCTCTTTGCCCATGAGATATCGATTTTAGGGTGGAAGAAAGCGGCCACCAAGGCCAGCCAGTACGGTGCCTCCCTAGTGGCCCACCTTCTTTCTGGATGCGCCGCTTTCAGTGCCTTGGCGATGTCATTCATCATCATCTCCCCGGATACTGTTAGATAACGCCCCTCTTCCTTCCCTCCTCTCAGGGCTCTGACATGCGCCTCCGCAACATCCCTAACATCAACGATATTGATTTGCATGGGCAGGTTCAATGGAATATCTCTCCTAATCATGGCCATTAGAATTGCCAGAGAGCCCCGCAGATGCCTAGGAGAGAGAGGGGGGCCAAACACCATACATGGGTGAATGGTAACTAATCTGGGCCGATTATCCACTTCTAGGGAGGAATGCCAACTCCTGACAATCATCTCTGCACTAACTTTAGCCAATCCATATGGATTATTTTCTAAGGTAGCATCACTGGCCCAGCTTTCCGTCGTTAGAATAGCACCATCCTCCCAATCCATTGGCCGAATGGCCGCGGTCGAAGAGGTATGCACGAATCTCTCAATTGTCCCGGACTTCTCAACCGCAGAAACGACATTCTTCGTCCCTATGACACTTGGGTCGACAATCTTTCTCTGGGGGTCACGGGATCTAACAATCACAGTAGCCGCGGTGTGAATCAAATCAGTACACCCAGAAATTGCAGAATCTACAGAGTCCTCGTCGAATAGGTCCATCTCAACAATCTCAATACTGCCACCATCTGCTATTTCCATGGATTTCAGGTGATCTACTCTTTCAGGGTCATTCTTGTCCCTGACCGTAGCCCTAACATTCATTCCCTTGGAAAGAAGATTAGCAACAATATGACTACCTATGTAACCACTAGCACCTGTGACCACCACGATGCTCTCGCCCATGCCACTCACATGGTACCCGCATTATTCGTATTAACTCTAAGTTAGGCCTTATGCATCTTGCTCTGAAGGACTTGATGGCCCTGTCTTTTCATCACTAGAAACGAGCCATGACGGGGCATACCAGTTCAGTTCACCCATCAGTCGCATAGTAGACGGTACAACCAACGCCCGGACCAGTGTGGCATCTACCGCCACTCCCAGTGCAAGCATGAATCCAAACTGCTTCATCAAAGACACGGATGATAGACCGAAAGCCGAGAAAACAGTTACCATCACCAGTGCCGCAGAGGTGATAATTCGCCCACTCTTCTGAAGTCCAACAGCGACCGACTTTGTATTGTCACCAGTCCTCTCCCACTCCTCATGGATACGGGACAGCATCAGTACCTCGTAGTCCATACTCAGACCGAAGAGAATAGCGAATATCATCACAGGGGTTGTGGGGTCTATTGGCTGAGGTGTGAAGTTCAACAAATCTGCCCCGTTACCCATCTGGAAAATCCAAACGAGAACTCCAAAGGACGCACTTACAGATAGGACGTTCATGATTAGAGCCTTCAGAGGCAGAACAACAGATCTCACCTGAAGGAAGATAAGGATATAGCTAGTAATTAGAATGAATGCCAGGGATATGGGCAGATTCTCAGCCACCGCTTCTATTACATCTTGGTTGTATGCGGCTACTCCTGCTACATTTACAGTGGTCGAACCACCAAACTGATCGTTCTTCGTCTCAAGGTCCCTGATGGAAAGTACAACCTCCCTTGAACTCACACTAGACTCATCCCCTTCTATTCCGACTACTAGTAACACGACTCCATTTCCGATGAAACTCTCATTGAGGTACTCTCTTTGTGCTGAAATTAGCATTGCCTCCATGGGTTGCAAATCACCATCGTTGGATGAATCCCAGAAATCGACCACTTCATCCTCACTCATGTTGACGTCGAAGTGTCCATGACTACGTACGTAGGTCGTTCCGTCAATACTCAGAATTTCTTGCGAGAAACGATACAGTGACCTGATATTATCCTCGTGAAGAGGGTCTACCCCCTCCCCAGTTTCAAACACCGCCAGAGCTGTGTTGGAAATGTACTCGGGCCAGTTATCGTCAGTAAGCTCCATCCCCTGTCGAGACTCATCATCCGGGCTGAGTGCCTTGTATGTGGTAATGCCGTACTCCGCCTGCAAGAACGGGGATCCGGCCAACATCAATACGATGACCGCAGGAACCAAGACAGCGAAAGGCCTCTTCATCACGCCACTAGCGATATTCGACCAGAAACCCTCCTCTCCAGCATCCACACCGAAAGAAAATGGTACTTTGAATGAATTCACCCTATCTCCCAGCAAGGACAGGATAGCTGGAAGCAGAACGATGGACGAGGTAAGGGCCACTGCCGTAGCGCAAATTCCCCCCCATCCCAATGAGGGAAGACCTGTATTCTCGAAGAAGAGCATCCCCATCAGTCCTACGATGACAGTCATTCCGGAGAAGAAAATAGCTCTCCCAGCCGTGGCACTAGTCATTGCTATAGCGGTTCTATGGTCTCTTCCTCTCCCAAGCTCCTCTCTGAACCTATTCACAATGAAGAGAGAGTAATCAACGCTCAGCCCGATTCCCAGAAGAGAGACGATATTGTTTGCATAGACCGTGATATCATCGAAAACGTAGCTAAGACCAGTTACTATTCCCACGGCCGCAAGGACAGTGTAGACTCCAGAAAGAACTGGAAGGCCGGCCGCAACCAAGCTTCCGAACACCAGGAGCAGGATGATCAGTGTCAGCGGGGCCGCTAGTAGCTCTGCTTCAATCAGCTCATCCTTCAAAGTCAGATCGAATGTCACATCAATAGCTAGGTTGTCGGTAACCCACTTATCCATTTCTTCAGGAGCGTCGTCAGGTAGGACAAGATCATCGAAGTGCTCCTTGAGAAGGGCTTTCGAACCGTCTCTGTCCAAATTTACTTCGATTTTAACCCTCGTCCATTCAGGATTTACCGAGCTAACTAGCTCGGTTCTGTTGACTTCATTGGTGAACCAAGGATACTCAATCGAAACATGCTCGCTCTCGGCCATTGGGGATACAGTCTCTATCATCGCACTCTGTATCGCCTCGTCCTCATGACTAGCGCCAGGATGATGAAACAGTACATGGAAGGAGAAACTATCGCTTTCATTCTCTGATGTGAACCCAATTCTCGCAGCATCCCAACCGTGTACGGACTCCAGATCTCCCTCTCCGTAGCCTTCAGCATATCTGGGCTCCAAAGTCATCAGAGATGCTAGGGAACCACATAGAATCAGGGTCATGACGAGTACTACTTTGGCATTATCATAGACAAAAAGCCCCATTTTGTAGTATGCCCTGTGCTGTAATGCCTCAGGCTCAGTCGCCCCTTCCATGTCCTTCCCGTGAAATAATTCTATTTGTATAGTATAGTTTCCACTCCTACACCCAGTGCAGTGAAAAACACCTCAAAGTAGGGAGGCTACAGAGTCCACTATTAGACTAGGCCGCTGGGTCGCTACGGAGGCATCGGACATTGTCGCCTCCCCTGAGAGAACAAGGATGCCGTGGACCCCCGACCTCTCAGCCATCTCAATATCGGTGTACAGACGATCGCCCACCATGGCGCAGTTACTAGGCCGTAGACCCAATTCCTCAATCTTATGGAGAATCATACCCGGATTGGGCTTACCGCAAACGTGTATCGGCCTGACCCCAGTCGTAGCTTCGAAGAGGTCCATGTAAGCGCCGGTATCCGGCAGGCCACCATCAGGGGAAGGACATACTATGTCTGGATGACTAGCTACCATGGGTACCCCACTGTGGAGGTGAATGGAAGCAGTAGACAGCTTCTCGTAGTTTATCTCAGTATCATATCCGAGCACGACATACTGGGGACTTTGAGAACGGGTTCTGATACCCTCATCTTCCAACATCTCTCTCATACCCTCGGTACCAACTAGATAGGTCTCAGTAACACCTTCTCTCTTAAGCCATGACAGAAGATCATGAGTCGATAGAAGAATGTCTTGCTCGATTGCCGGAACTCCCATTGAGGTCAGCTTTTCGAGATACTGAGATACAGACTTGCTGGAGTTATTAGACAGGAAGAACCTCCTTATCCCTCTCTGATCGAGACGTTCCAGGAAGTCCAGAGCACCCTCGATAGGCTCTCCCCCGAGATAGATAGTACCGTCCAAATCTAGAAAAATCGCCTCTATTCCATCCAACGACTTACTCAGTAGGACCAACTCATCACCTCAGGGCAAGACAAGAGTCTTGAACAAAAACCATGGATTCCATAACTCGGTCTGGGCGTCTTTACTAGCAATCATTTCTGACATCATAGTGCCAATCTCCTTCTTTTTGTTGGCCTTGTTGATGAACCAGCTAGTCAGACGCTTCCACTTCATCATTTTCTGCAAGGTCTTCGAATTCGAAAGCTCCTTTCCTAAAATATCCCATAGCTCCTCCATGTATGCGTCCGAAGCCTCCAATGTAAATCCGTCTGAATGCAACGTCTTATCGAAATGCTTACTCGTCAATTTTGCTGAAAGTAGGGCGTTGCCAATCCCCTCTCCACTAAATGGATCGACCAAGCTGGCAGCATCCCCTACGGTCATCGCTCCTGCCATAGCTCCTCTCCTAGGTTGATGAGATGGAGGATTTTTTCTAGGAGACCCGAAAGGCAGTTGCCATCCCTTAGCAGACCCTTCGACCATCTTCGAATTTGCGAATCTATCCTTGAATCTGGGATGCTCATTAATCAACCACTTCTGAGTTTTCTTAAGCCCTCTCCAGGACCCCTTTCTCTTGCCTTTCTTCTCTTCAGAGATTAGCATCCCAATACCTACGTTTACCACACCGTCACCAACTGGGAAGAGCCAGAAATAACCGGGTATGACTTCATCTACGAAGTGAATCTCAATCGGGCCCTCAGGATCCTCCAGTCCCTCTACATTCTCCCAGTACTCTCGATAGCCTCCACAGAAGTGCTCATCATCCTTGTGAGGCTCACCGTGAACCTCTGTTATTTTTCTGGATACTGGGCAGTTATATCCACCAGCTCCTATGGTGACTAGGGACTTGAACGATAATACCGGGGTCTCCGATCTGGAACCCCCAAACTTTCCAGAGACTCCCTTGATGACTGTTGTTCCACCAGCCTTTTCACTAAGTATCTCCTTTACCGTGAACCCCTGTATAACCGATCCGCCATTCTCTTTGACTATCTCAGTGGCTTTCTTGAACATCATGTAGTCGAATTGTACTCTGGGAAGTGAGTAACCGGACATCAGGCCCTTCTCCTCATAGCTCTCTTTGGGCAGCATCACCCTTACTTCAGAACCACTCGCACTACCGAAGAGAATCGAATCAACCTGATAGTACGGGGTACTCTGAACCATCGGAAGAACTCCCAGCTCCTCTACATGGGACAGTGATTTTCCTCCTACTGCGTCCCCACATACCTTGTCTCTGGGCCAAACATTCTTCTCAATCAAAAGGACCTTACAGCCATTGAGAGCATTATATGCCGCGGCCGCAGATCCTCCCGGCCCCCCTCCAACGACGATAACATCGAAATCCGAGCCATCAGCTGGTACTTCGCCAGTATCGATAGGCATCTCCCACGATTCCACTGTCACACCTCGCACTACCGAACACGCACTACTCATTCAAACTATGCCAATGGCTTCTTGTCGACTCACCCCCTCCGATAGTCATGAATGAGATGATTTCAGTAGTTCAAACAACCCTTCCGGGCGAATGGCTCGAGGCAGAGGTTGGAGAGTGGACATTCTCAATAATCAATGAAAAAATTGCAGCCTGCGCTCAACGAAATTTAGTAGACTCAACATACAGGTGGCAAGACAAAATAGAATATGGCCCAGAGTGGAGAATCCAATTCAAGACATCCATCGATAAAACCGAGCAATTGATGACCAGAATCAACGATACTCATCCTTACGAATCTCCTCAGATAATATGGTGGGAGGCTAATTCTACCCGTCAGTATCTCAATTGGGTCCAGGGGCGATAGGGGACTCTCGATAACATGGGGTTGCGTTCAATACTCAAACCGGCAAAGGAGGTCCCTGTCACGTGGTGGAGCTCCACAGATCCAATGGAACCGAGGCCAAGGCCCTCTACTCTGCTAATATTATGTGTCGGACTATGGATATTTGGAACAGGAGACGCGGTTATCGTGGCCGCCGGTGTAGGCAATACTCCTTGGACAGTTTTAGCGGAGGGAATTGCATTGATGATGGATCGAACCATCGGTCAAGCAACCTTCTTTGTCAGTGTTGCAGTTCTATTGTTGTGGATTCCACTGAGGGAAAAACCAGGGATAGGTACGATTCTAAATGCTATACTAATCGCTGTTGCTATCGAATACATGTTACCTATTCTACCCACACCCGAAGGAGCGTTTGAATCCCTACTACAAGTCATTGGAGGGATTGCCTTGGTGGGGATAGGTAGTGGGATTTATCTTACAGCGA
>CESZ01102118.1_pt1 | contig 20636 bp, 28 predicted proteins | sample 531081 | NCBI WGS metagenome assembly CESZ01 (sample SAMEA2621260, study PRJEB7988) | marine metagenome | biome: marine biome (ENVO:00000447); feature: surface water layer (ENVO:00002042); material: "saline water (ENVO:00002010), including plankton (ENVO:xxxxxxxx)" | depth 5 m | reverse complement strand
AACATCCACATTCTGGTGGTTTAAATATTCAAAATAGTCACCCACACTTATATCCATATAAAAATATTCATCCACTTTACTTTAGCGAAGTTCCCAGTCGCGGGAAGATATAAATAAATTGTAACGTAGTACAGAGTTATCAAAATGGATGAATTAATGGATATGATTTTGAGTGATGAATCTCCATCACAAATTACAGACACTATTAAAGATCTTCTTTTTGCTAAGAGTGCAGAGAAAGTTGATGCATTCAAACCTGTTGTAGCAAATTCCTACATTGAAACAGGAGGAGAAGAAGTTGAGGATGAGTCTCCCGAAGTTGAGACTGATCCACAAGAAGATGAAGAATGAATAAATAACTCTTATAAAGTACTTTCAAATTCATGGCTAGAACATTACTCATTGGATCTGGTGCTGAGGTTTCACTTGATAGTGCAACCACTCTCGATAATGCAACCGTTGTTAGGGTTATTAATCTTACCGGTAGTGATGCTACAGTTAGTGTTGCTAAAAGCACAGCTGCTGGTTATGCAAGCACTGCTACTGTAACTCTACCAGACGATAGAGTTGAATTTTTTGAGAAAGGTCCCCAAGATATTATCTCTGCGTCAGGCGCAAACGTAAAAGGTTTTAAAGTAGGATTTACTGGATAATCAAATGAAACTAATCAGAGAAGAAATCGAAGAGGTAAAAGTCCTCGTAGAAGGTAAAGGATCTAAAAAATCACTTTACATTGAAGGAGTTTTTCTCCAAGGAAACATTAAAAACCGTAACGGTCGCATGTATCCAATGGAAACTCTTCGTAAAGAAGTTGGTCGTTACATTAAGGAAAATGTTTCTTCTGGTAGAGCACTTGGAGAACTGGGACATCCAGATGGTCCAACTGTAAATCTCGATAGAGTTTCACACAAGATTGTATCCCTCAAAGAGAGTGGATCTAATTTTATAGGTAAAGCAAAGATTCTGTCTACTCCAATGGGTAAGATTGCAGAATCTCTTCTAAGTGATGGTGTAAAACTTGGAGTTTCGTCCCGTGGAATCGGATCCATCACCAGACAAGAGGGTGTTAATGTAGTTGGTGAAGACTTTATGCTTGCAACTGCTGCCGACATTGTTGCTGATCCTTCTGCTCCTGATGCTTTTGTAGAAGGTATTATGGAAGGAAAAGAATGGGTATGGGAAGGTGGTATCCTCCGTGAAAAAATGGCGGAAGATATGAGAGCTGAGATAGAAATTGCTACCCGTCAGAGACGCCTACAAGAGCGTAAGATAGAACTGTTTGATCAGTTTATTTCAAATCTTTAAAAATATAAATAAATATAGATTATACAAAGGTTAATCGGAGAGTCCAAAATGTCTAGTGACAACAATTTACAGGAAATGGAAGCGGGCACTACACAATCCAAAACTGCTGTAAATGCAAAAGCTGCTGCAGCGGATCCAATGCCAAAGCTATCCAATCCAGGTCCATCTGCATCAGTCGAAGATCTTGGAGGTCCTACCCCCGAGAACTATAAGCCAGACGATGATTCGGCAAAACTTAAAACGCCAACTCTTGCACAAGTCAAGAATGTCGTTAACAAGGGTGCTGGTAAAGCAGACCCAATGCCTGCCGGCGTCAAGGAAGAAGAAGATCTTTCTGACGAAGAGGTAGTAGCAGAACAAGAAACAACAGAAGAGGAAGTAGTTGCTGAAGAAGAAACTACTGAGGAAGAAGTTGTTGCCGAGGAAGAGGAAGCTGTCGCTGAGTACGACATTGAAGAAGATGTTAACGCACTTCTTGCTGGCGAAGAACTCTCCGAAGAATTCCAAGCAAAAGCACGTACTATCTTTGAAGCAGCAATCAACTCTAAGGTTGCATCCATCAAAGAAGAGTTAACAAAAGAGTACGAAGAGAAGTTTGTTTCTGAACTTGCGGAAGCAATCGTAGAAACAAAAGAAGAATTAACAACTAGAGTTGATTCTTATCTTGAGTATGTTGCTGATGAGTGGTTCAATGAGAATCAACTCGCTGTTGAAGCAGCACTCAAGACAGAAATGACTGAATCCTTCATCACTGGTATGAAGGAACTATTTGAAGCACATTATGTGAATATCCCTGAAGAGAAGTATGATGTATTAGAGAGCATGGTAGACAAACTTGATGACATGGAGACAAAACTCAACGAGCAAATTGAGAAAAATGTTTCCCTAACCTCCCGTCTTTCTGAGTCGGTAGCAGATGGAATCTTAACTCAAGTCTCTGAAGGTCTTGCACAGACACAGAAAGAGAAACTCGCCTCACTTTCCGAAAGTGTTGAGTTTGAAAGTGAAGAACAATATCGTGAAAAGCTGGAGACTCTGAAAGAATCTTATTTCAAAGCAGAGAAGAAAACTCCAACCGCAGCAAAAACTGAAACTCTCTCTGAGGGTGTAGAAGGTGGACAAGAGTCTTACTCTAGTTCCATGGCTGCATACCTGAAGACACTTTCAGTTATTGCTAAAAGCTGAATTTAATATTAAATCAAACGTAAACATTACACTTTAAGCAAATGTTCCATTCCGAACAGTTGCAGGAAAAGTGGGCACCTCTCCTCAACCATGAGGGACTTGATAACATTCAAGATTCACATAAGAGAGCTGTAACCGCTGTCCTGCTCGAAAACCAAGAAAAATTCCTGAGAGAGCAACAGTCTTTCTCTAACTCCGGATCTTTCCTCTCTGAGGCACCTGTAAACTCCGTCGGTGACGGTGGTTATACTTCCTCTGGAGACCAGACAGTTGCTGGTTTCGACCCAGTACTGATCTCCTTGATCCGTCGTTCTATGCCTAACCTGGTCGCTTATGACCTGGCTGGCGTACAACCAATGAACGGTCCTACTGGACTAATCTTCGCAATGCGTTCCCGCTACGAGACTCAGAACGGTCGCGAGACCTTCTTCGACGAAGTAGATACTGGATTCTCTGGTCAGTCTTCCGAGTTTGACCTCACCAATGGTAACACTGGTACTTCCGTTGGTATGGGTACAACCGCACAAGGCGGAACTAACCCAGGACTCCTTAACCCAACTGCTTCTGCTACAGAGTCTGACTACAGTGTTGGTCAGGGTATGCGTACCGATGATGCTGAGAACCTCGGCACAGGTAGCGACCACTTCAACCAGATGGCATTCTCGATCGAGAAGGTCACTGTGACTGCTAAGTCCAGAGCTCTGAAAGCTGAGTACTCCTTAGAACTCGCACAAGACCTCAAGGCGATCCACGGTCTGAACGCTGAAGCGGAACTCGCAAACATTCTCTCCTCTGAGATTCTTGCTGAGATCAACCGCGAAGTTATCAGAACCATCTATAAGACCGCTGAGCAAGGCGCAACCCAGAACGTTGCTACTGCTGGTGAGTTCGACCTCGACATCGATTCCAACGGACGTTGGAGCGTTGAGAAGTTCAAGGGTCTTCTGTTCCAGATCGAAAGAGATGCGAACCAGATCGCTCAAAGAACTCGTAGAGGAAAGGGCAACGTAATCATGTGCTCCGCTGACGTTGCATCCGCACTTGCAATGGCTGGTGTACTCGATTATACTCCTGCTCTTAACGCTAACCTTCAGGTTGACGATACCGGTAACACCTTCGCAGGTACACTGCTTGGTAAGTTCCGTGTATACATCGATCCTTACGCTGCAAACAACGCTGCTAATCAGTATTACGTTGTTGGTTATAAGGGTACTTCCCCTTATGACGCTGGACTCTTCTACTGTCCTTATGTTCCCCTCCAGATGGTTCGCGCCGTTGGAGAGAACACCTTCCAGCCTAAGATCGGCTTTAAGACTCGCTACGGTATGGTTGCAAACCCCTTCGCACAAGGAACCACAGTTGGCGCTGGTGCTCTTACCACCAACTCCAACCGCTACTATCGTCGCGTTTCCATCAAGAACCTCATGTGATCCAAAGGATTCACAAGGTTATACGAGAGGGTCTTCGGACCCTCTTTTTTTATCTAAATAATTAGAAAAAAGATGTCTGGTTTTTACGATACTCAAATACAAAATAGAAACTTTCTTGCCCCAACAGGGTTTAAATTCACCCTGACCAGGACACCTAGAGTAGCATTCTTTGCTAATAGTGCAAACATTCCATCCATTGATCTGGGAGTTGCAACTCAACCAACGTACCTCAAAGATATTGACGTACCTGGCGATAAGATGATCTTTGAGGATTTTAGTCTAAGATTTCTAGTAGATGAAGATCTTAAAAACTATATGGAGATTCAGAACTGGATGAGAGGTCTTGGATATCCAGAGTCTTTAAAAGAAATTGAAAACTTACAAAATGACGATACTGTTAGAACAATAGTTCCTGATAAAACAATGGACATATATTCTGATGGTACTCTAGCAATTTTATCAAGTAACAATAGAATTAACTTTAAGGTTAATTTCAAAAATATGTTCCCAACGTCTCTATCTACTCTAGAATTCAATGCAGCCGAAACTGATATCGAGTACTTTACAGCAGACGTTACTTTCAAGTATACTCTATATACTATAACTGATGTGAACGGAACTAAACTATGACCCTTGATCTTGAAAAGCTTCAAGAAATGTGGGAGAAAGATTCAAAGATAGATCCAGATAATCTGCATAACGAGTCTCTAAACATCCCTGTTCTTCATGCAAAATATCATGAACTATATAATAATATATCTTTGTTAAGAAAGAAAGCAGAGCAACAAAGAAAGAATATTAGGCACGAAAGATACGAATACTTTAGTGGTAAAGCAGATCCTGACGTTTATCTGGAGAATCCATTTCCCAAGAAAATCAGAGATAAAGATACCATGCAAAAATATATGGATGCAGATGAGAAATTATCAAACTCATCTCTCAAGATAGAGTATTATGATACAATACTTTCCTACATTGATAGTATACTGAAGCAGATATCTAATAGAACTTATCAAATCAAAAATGCAATCGAATTTATGAGGTTTACCGCAGGTCTAGGATGATGGAAGGCAACTACGAGTCAGATTTCCAAGGAGATTTACCATATGTATCACTAGAGTTAGACATTCTAGATGTTCATGGTATCTACACAGCAGTTTGCTTTCATCTAGAGAAATGGCCTGGCGGAGATCCGTATGAACAGGAAAGACTACAACATCTGAAAGACTTTTTGTACAGAATTATTCTAGAATATAAGTATCAAATCGACTAATAAATACTTCTAGTTGAATGAAGTGATGTGGCAGATCTTGTTATATCTAAATCCAATGAAGTATTTCTTAAAATCACAACAGACCCTCATATTGAATATGAGTTAAGAGATCATTTTACTTTTGAAGTTCCAAATGCAAAGTTTATGCCTCAATACAGAGGTAGAAATTGGAACGGAGAGATACATTTGTTCGACATGAGATCGAAGAAAATCTACGTCGGACTGTTAGATAAGATAATAAGTTTTTGTAAGAATTATAATTACTCGTATAGTTTTGAAGAGAATAAATTTTATGGTCTCCCGTTTGAAATAAACGAAGAGATTTCATATGAAGGTGTGAAAGGATATATGGGAGCTATTTGTTCTTTTTCACCTCGAAAGTATCAAGTAGAGGGAGTATATGATGCCCTACGGCATAATCGAAAGTTACTGATAAGTCCCACTGCGTCAGGAAAAAGTCTGATGATTTACGCACTTGTGCGTTACTATACGGATAAGCAGAAAAAAATTCTTGTAGTCGTTCCAACGACCAGTCTCGTAGAGCAGATCGTTGGGGATTTTCAGGATTATGGATGGGATGCTGATTCATACTGTCATAAGATATATTCGGGCAAAGAAAAATATAGCGATCTACCTGTAACCGTTACAACTTGGCAATCTATTTATAAGTTAGATCGTAAATTCTTTGAGGATTATGAAGTTGTTATAGGAGATGAGGCTCATCAATTTAAGTCTAAATCTCTTATCAATATAATGACCAAACTTGCTGATGCAAAATATCGTTTTGGATTCACAGGTACTCTTGATGGAACACAAACACACAAGTGGGTTCTGGAGGGAGTGTTTGGTCCATCATATAAAGTAACACAGACTGCAGAGTTAATGTCTCAGGGACATCTTGCAACATTAGATATTAATTGTCTTGTACTGAAACATAATCCTCAGAAGTTTGAAGCATTTGAAGATGAGATTCAGTATATTATAAATCATGATAAAAGAAATAACTTCATAAAAAATCTAACTCTAGATCTGAAAGGAAACACTCTTGTTTTATTTCAAAGAGTAGAATCTCATGGAGCTGTATTACATGACTTAATAAATAGTAGTACGAAAGATACTCGTAAAGTATTTTTCATTCATGGTGGTGTAGATACTTCTGAAAGAGAGTTAGTAAGGGAAATAACAGAGAAGGAAGACAACGCTATCATTGTCGCTTCTTATGGAACATTTTCTACTGGTATTAACATTAAGAACCTCCATAATGTTATCTTTGCATCACCCAGTAAGTCGAGAATTAGAAATCTTCAATCAATTGGAAGAGTACTTAGAAAAGGAAAAAATAAAACTAAAGCTGTCCTCTACGACATCTCTGATGATTGTACATATGGATCAAGGAAAAACTATACTTTAAATCACTTGATAGAAAGAATTAAGATATACAATGAAGAGGACTTTAATTATGAAATAACAACTATCAATTTAAAGGAATAATTTATGGAAGAAGAATTTTATGCATCAGTAAAACTCATCAGCGGTGAAGAATTATTTGGGATTGTCAATACAGTTGAAAAAGATGGTAAGTATATTCTTATATGCAATCCTGTAATTGTTACTCCTATGTTTTCTCAGAAAAGAGAAATGAATGGATACAAGGTAGAACCTTGGTTAAAGACATCATCTGATGACATGTTCTTACTTAGTATGGAAAAAGTAATAACTTTGTCTGAGTCTGAGAATGAACAGATTATTACTATCTATCAAACTTTTTTGCAAGACTTAAATGATGAACGTGGACAATTAAGATTGTCTGATAAAATGGGTTATGTTGGTAATATAAACGAAACCAAGAAACTCTTAGAGAAGCTTTATAGAAAGAGCTAATATATTACTTATCAACCCTCACAAAGGTAATTGTACTAATATTTGAGAACCTTGTCAAGTTTGGTTCTAAGTGTTATAATATCTACATATATAAGAGAACTAATATGCCTATCACACCAAATATGACGAGAAGGAAGAGGTCCGAACACTACGTCAACAATAAAGAGTTTCTTGCAGCACTGATTGACTATCGAACTAATGTTGAAGTCTCCTATATGAAGACGTTCAAAGAGGATTTAACTTTACTGGACAAGTCAGAAAGAGCAAAGCAATGGGAAGGTAAGCCCTGTATTCCTCGTTATATTGGAGAGTGCTTTCTTAAGATTGCAAACCATTTATCATTCAAACCAAACTTTGTGAACTACATGTTCAAAGAGGACATGATTTCTGATGGTATTGAAAACTGTGTACAATATATTCATAACTTCAATCCAGAGAAGTCACAAAATCCTTTTGCGTATTTTACACAGATTATTCATTACGCATTTCTCCGTAGGATTCAAAAAGAAAAACGTCAATTAGAAGTTAAGAATAAAATCCTTGAGAGAACAGGATTTGAACAAGTGTTTGAAGATAACTCTATTGATGGATCTAATTATTCTGATTACAATAGTATTAAAGACGCTATTCATTCTAAATTAAGATACTGATATGATATTGATAATTCCTGATTTAATACCTAAAATTTTATGTGAGGAATTAATTCGTATTCATAGTACAAATCCGGACTTAATTTCAGAATATAATGATACTAGAGTTTTAGATATGAATCTCTTGTTTGGAATCGAGACAGATAGATGTCTTGATGAAGATGCTCATAAAACTGTAAGAAAATGTTCCATGTATCTTGAAAAAACTTTAAGTAAATATTTTACACCAAAGTTTATTGAGTATGTTCAGATAGTTAAATGGCTTCCTGGAGGTTCTATGGATCTTCATACTGATGATGCAAGAGAGACTACTGATTTAGTATCAATAACTAATTTAAATGATGACTTTAAAGGAGGAGCACATTATATTGATGATTTGAGTAAGAATGAAAAACTAGATATTCTTCCAAAAGTTGGTAAGACAGTAGCATTTGATGGGAAAAAATATAAACATGGAGTCAGAGAAGTTACAAGGGGGACTAGATATACGTTAGCAATATGGTATACTAATGATCTAGAGGTAGCAGTCGATTATGAAAGTAGCAATTATAACTGATCAGCACTTTGGTGCTCGTAAAAATTCTAAGTTGTTTCATGATTACTTTTTGAAATTTTACGAAAATGTTTTCTTTCCTTATCTGGAAGAGCATGGTATCACCACAGTAGTAGATATGGGTGATACTTTTGATTCTCGTAAGGGTATTGATTTCTCAGCTTTGGCGTGGGCAAAAGACAATTATTATGATAGACTAGAAGCAATGGGTGTGAAAGTCCACACCATTGTCGGTAATCATACTGCCTACTACAAGAATACAAATGATGTTAATGCTGTAGACCTCCTACTCAGGGAGTATGATAACGTAACAGTTTATTCGGAACCTACTGAAGAGACTATCGGTGGATTACCCATTCTTTTTATACCATGGATTAATGACGAAAATGAAGAGTCTACTTTTAAACGCATTCAAAATACGACTTGCAACTGCGCGATGGGGCACCTTGAGCTCCGAGGATTTGCTCCTTATAAAGGATTCGTCATGGAGCATGGTTATGCAGGCGAGTTATTTGAGAAGTTCTCCCATGTCTTCAGCGGTCACTACCACACTCGATCGAATGACGGAAGAATCCATTATCTCGGCAACCCGTATGAGATGTTCTGGAACGATGTCGGTGATCGGAGAGGATTCACCATCTTTGATACAGAAACTCTTGAACATTTTCCGGTAGATAATCCTTACAGACTTTTCTATAAAATATACTATGAAGATACTCCCTATCAAACTTTTGATGCAAGGGAGTATGAAAATAAACTTATTAAAGTTATTATAAAGAAAAAATCTGATTCTAAAAAGTTTGAGAAGTTTATTGATAAACTCTATGAATCTGGAGTTTCAGATTTAAAAGTTATTGAGAACTTTGATTATAATAATGGATATCTTCATAGTGAAGAATCTGAAGAACTTGAGTCTGAAGATACTCTATCCATTCTTAACAAACATATCGAAGAAGAAGAGACTGATCTCAATAAAGATACTATTAAGAAACTTATATCTGAGATATATAGAGAAGCATGTGAATTAGTATAATGTTTATACTCACAGTCAAAGGAAAAGAAGATGACGGTGCATATTCTGTAGCCAATGAGCATGGAGTAAAAGTCCTTTATATTTTTGAAGAAGAGGATGATGCAACTAGATTTTCTATAATGCTGGAGGATAATAATTATCCAGAAATGAATGTTCTAGAAGTTGAAGATCAACTTTTACTTCACACCTGTGAGCAACACGAATATAATTACGCAATCATTACTAAAAACGATCTTGTTATCCCTCCAAAATGATACTGTTTGAAACTATACGATGGAAAAATTTTCTCTCTACTGGAAATCAATTTACTGAAATAAATCTAGACAAAGATCAAACAACATTGATCATTGGTAATAATGGAGCAGGAAAGAGTACAATCCTTGATGCATTGTGCTTTTCTTTGTTTGGTAAATCATTTCGCAAAATCAATAAACCTCAACTCGTCAATTCTACAAATGAGAAAGACTGTGTTGTTGAAATAGAATTCAAGATTGGGAATACGGATTGGAAAGTTCGTAGAGGAATCAAACCTGCGTTGTTTGAGATCTATAGAAATGATACAAAATTAGATCAGTCAGCTTCTGCTAATGATCAGCAGAAGTGGTTTGAGCAGACTGTTTTGAAGATGAACTATAAGTCTTTCACTCAGATTGTTATCTTAGGTAGCAGTAACTTTGTTCCCTTTATGCAGTTGTCTTCTGCAAATCGAAGAGAAGTTATTGAGGACCTCCTTGATATCAAGATCTTTACTTCGATGAATAATCTCATCAAGGATAAAATTCGCCAGTCAAAGGAAGACGTTCGTGTATATCAACTTAAGAAAGATTCTCTTGCAGATAAAGTCAAGATGCAAGAGAACTTTATTGATGAGTTAGAGAACCGTGCTAAGCGGAATATTGTAGATAAAGAAGGAAAGATTGGACAACTGCTTATAGAAGAAAATAACTGGATGGGAGAAAATGAAGAGAAGAATAGGGAACTTGTATGTCTTCAAAAGAAAATAGAAAACTATTCTGGAGCAACGGAAAAACTTAGAACTCTTGGTAATCTGAAAGGAAAGATTTCTAATAAAGTATCTACCATTACTAAGGAGCATAAGTTCTTTGCAGAGCATACGGTCTGCCCTACTTGCAACCAGGACATAGAAGAGACCTTCAGAATAAATAGAATTGATGACGCTCAATCTAAAGCTAAGGAGTTGCAGTCTGGTTATATTCAACTAGAGGAGGCAATTAAAGAGGAAGAAGAGCGAGAGCGTCATTTTACTAATCTATCGAAGGAGATAACATCCCTAACACATGGCATTTCTCAAAATAATATTAAGATCACTAGTTGTCAACGACAAATCAGAGATCTGGAATCGGAAATTCAAAGAATTACCGACCAACTTGCAAACAGAACTGCTGAGAATGAAAAACTAGAATCCTTCAAACAAAAACTTAATACTACTTACGAAGAACTCGCTCAAAGAAGAGACACTATTAGCCATTACGATTTTGCGTATGGTCTCCTAAAAGACGGCGGAGTTAAATCTCAAATCATTAAGAAGTATCTACCGCTGATAAATCAGCAAGTTAACCGTTATCTTCAGATGATGGACTTCTACATTAACTTTACTTTAGATGAAGAGTTTAACGAAACCGTCCAGTCTCCCATTCACGAAGATTTTTCCTACAGCTCTTTCAGTGAAGGTGAAAAACAAAGAATCGACCTTGCACTGTTGTTCACTTGGAGAGAAGTAGCAAAGTTTAAAAACTCAACAAGTACTAACTTACTAATCATGGATGAGGTATTTGACTCATCTCTTGATGGATTTGGTACGGAAGAATTTCTTAAGATTATTAGGTACGTCATTCAAGACTCGAACATCTTTGTTATCTCTCACAAAGAGTCTTTGCACGATAAGTTTCATGAAACTATTAGATTTGAAAAAGTTAAAAACTTCTCTTATAAAAGATGACTATATTAGTTCCTATGTGTGGGCTCCCGAGATCGGGATCTACTCTTTTAGTTAATTTGATTAATCAGCATCCAGATGTTTATGGATCTCCAGATTCATTATTATCTGGAATTGTAAAAGCACTTCAAGAAAAAGTATCTGAGAGTATGCAAGAATCTCAATATAATGCTGATCTTTCATATGATATCTTTTATAATTTTTGTAGAGGTGGTATTATTTCTTGGATTGATAAATTAACTAATGAGAAAATTTTCTTAGACAAATGTAGAGGATGGATTGAATTAGTTGATATTTGTAGAAATACTTTTCCATATACAAAGTTTATTGTTTGTATACGAGATTTACGAGGAATGTACAGTTCCTTGTTAAAAGTTGAAAAAAGAACACCAATGCTCTATAAGGATAGTTTGATATATGGAGATCAACCATATGATTATAGAGAAGTTGATATTGAAGATCAAAAGATTGATGATTTACTTAGTCAACCAATGGTGAGAAGAAATTTAGTTACAATTAAAGAGTTACTTGACTGTAATAAATTAGATAACACATTTCTTTTCGTTAGATATGAAGATCTTATACAAAATCCAAGGAAAGAACTTTTTAAAATATATGAGTTTCTAAATTTATCAGATTATAAAAATGATCTAGATAATATAGAGCAGATTCCATATCACGACTCCATGTTTTTACCATATGGTAAACACAAGATAAACCCAAAGTTACAAAGTTTTGATCCTTGGAACTTTGATATCAATAAAAAAGCCGAAGATAAAATAATAAAAGATAATCTTTGGTATTATAGTGAATTCTATCCAGAAGTATTAGAGGAAAACAAGACATGATTTACAACAGACTGATTGACGGAAAGACACCATCGGAAGCATCGAAGATTCTAGTTAAGAGTTTTCATACAAACGGAATGGAAAGAAGTGATTGGAGAGGTTGGTGGAAACCTGAACATATTCCTGTGTGGACATGGGACTGGCAGATGAAGAGAGATTCGCACGATCCCCGAGTTTTGTTTCCACAGTATGGTACATGGTTATGGATAGAAAATTCTGATATTCCTCCAGAACATTTTGATAATCCCTTTTTAATTCTCAGGCACATTGGACTCGACGATGAATTTTCTTTGTGTTGGTGGGATCCTCCTCAGGATGCGGATGAAGATATGAAGCAAAAAGTTATTCAGTTAATTCAGAAAGGAACTCTTAAATATCAAATAAATCTTGTAGGACCTACTTGGGATATGTTTGGACATCAATTCTTAGCAAGATCTGAATGTTATGAGATTGATAAACAATTGCCTTGGGCTTCTAAAGAAGAACAGGAACAAGTGGTTGCTAATGGTATCATGGACGTACTTAGGAGATTTCAAAAGAGAGAAAAAAATATTCCTCCCGATCTAAATATTTCAAAACTTAACGCTGATCTTAGTAAAAATGCATCTTCGTCACAAAGAGGAGTATAATAAATAGGTAAAAACCTATGAAAGAAGAACTCTATCTTGACGATTCTGAATGGTATAATAAAATGCTAAACAAAGTCTTGGATGAGTATCATGACGACACCGAACTGGCTACACAACTCTGGGAAGAGGCAGAAAAGAAAATTAAAACCTCAGGCACTCCGCCAAGCGAAGGCGAGACTGAGACAGTTCAAAAAGCGTCACATGACCCCGCCTAACAAGCGGGGTTCTTTTGTATAATACGTCCATACGCAACCAAGCAATGTCTGTCTCCCAGGAAATCAAGTCACAACTCGCCAAACTCCTTGCTACCGAAGATCTGGTCGTTGAGCACCGTAACGTACAGACTGCTCAGTTCAACGTCCACACGCGAGTCTTGACTCTTCCTGTATGGGATAGGGCATCTGCAGTGGTTTATGATCTCCTGGTGGGTCATGAGGTCGGACACGCTTTGTTTACACCTGATGAGAACTGGATTCAGGACTACAAGATCTCTCCTAGTCTTGTAAACATTGTAGAAGATGTTCGCATCGAGAAGTTGATGAAGCGTAAGTATCCTGGTCTCTCTAAGACTTTCTATCGCGGATATGCTGAACTTGCTGATGAGGACTTCTTTGCTATCGCTGACGATGATCTCGATGAGATGAATCTTGCGGATCGGGTGAACCTATACTACAAGATCGGTAACTATGTTGATATTCCTTTTGAGGAAACAGAGATGTTCCTTGTCCGCATGATAGGTGAGTGTGAAACCTTTGCAGATGCTCTTCTTGCAGCAGAAATCCTACACAAAGCTTGTAAGGATGAACAAGAAAAGCAGAAGATGGATATTCCTTTGAATGGTAATTCTTCTGGGTCTGGAGAGCAGGGAGAATCTGTAGAACAGATTCCTTCTGCCGTGGGTGGATCTTCCTCAGAGCAACCTGAACAGATGTCTGATGATCAGAGTCAAGTTAAGTCTGAGGAGTCTAATCCGAGTGAGGGTGGTGAAACGTCTGGGGATATTGAGACCAAGACTGCAGATGCTCTCGCAGAAAATCTACAAGATCTTGTTTCTGAATGTGCTGAAGATAATGTTTATATTGAACTTCCTAAAGTAAATCTCAAGAGTATAGTTGCTGATGTTGAAGAAGTATATGAATATGCTTCTAACTTCTTTCAAGAGCAAATTGATACCATGAATGAGGAACGAGAGGAGTTTTTTGATATCTATGAAAAGCAAGATCAGGAATATGCAAAGTTCAAAAAACAAGCACAGAAAGAAGTCAACTACCTCGTCAAAGAGTTCGAGTGCCGTAAAGCCGCAGACGCTTATTCTCGTTCTGGCGTTAGTCGGACTGGAGTTATTGATACAGGGAAGCTACACACTTATCGATACAATGAAGACTTGTTCAAGAAAGTGACGACTATTGCTGATGGTAAGAACCACGGTCTTATTTTTGTCCTGGATTGGTCTGGTTCTATGTCTAAAGTCCTTGAGGATACAGTCAAGCAACTTTACAATCTCGTTTGGTTTTGTAGGAAAGTGAATATTCCTTTTGAAGTTTATGCTTTCACTAATGAATGGCAGGTGAGAGAAGATGGTAATTCGTATCTTGAACTTCCTTCCCACTACATTGAAAAAGAGGGTCTGATGAAAGTCGCTGCTCAGTTTGGTATGGTCAACATCCTTTCTGGTCGTCTTAAGGGACGTGATCTTGAGAAGCAGATGATTAATATCTGGCGTATTGCTGCATACTTCTCTTCTAGTTACGGAACATATTACTCTGTTCCTGCTCGTCTTGGTTTATCTGGAACTCCTTTGAATGAGGCTTTTATTTCTCTCCATCAGATTATCCCTCAGTTCAAGAAGAACAATGGTGTTCAAAAGGTTCAGTGTATTGTTCTGACTGATGGTGAAGCATGTGGTCCTGGTTATCATGTAGAAATTCAACGTAACTGGGACCCTGATCCTTATATGGGAGCTCGTCAAATTCCTACATGGAAAGGATTTCTCAGAGATCGTAAACTTGGTCGTACTTATAGTTTTGGTAGTTCATACGCTGGATTCTCTAAAACTATGCTTACTCATTTGAAAGAAAGTTTCCCCGACACAAACTTCATTGGTATTCGTGTTCTTGAAGGAAGGGATGCTGGTTATTTCATTCGGAACAATACCAACGATGAGCTTGAGGAAAAGCGATTAAGAGATTCTTATAAGAAGAACAAGTCTTTCACCCTCAAGAACACTGGTTATGATGCATACTTTGGTATTGCTTCTAATGCTCTCTCTGCGGATACTGATTTTGATGTTCAGGAAGATGCTACAAAAGGTCAGATTAAGAGTGCCTTTATCAAGTCTCTTCGTGGAAAGAAGACAAACAAAAAAGTTCTGAGTGAGTTCATTTCTTTGGTTGCATAAATATCTAAAAAGTTATCTTTAAAATGATTTCTTTCGACGATATCAAATCGGAATTAGTTGAGAAGAGAGATGGTAAGTCCTCTAAGGACAAAGGCTACTCTCTTCGCGACTGGTTTAAAGGTGGTGGTTGGAAGCAGACTGGTGGTAAGTACGATGGGAAACCATGTGCTAAGCAACCAGGACAGACCACCAAACCCTACTGTAGGGACGCAGACGACCGTGCTTCAATGAGTAAGGACGAGAGGGACAAACGTGCCTCTAAGAAGCGTAGAGAGGATCCTAACGCCGATAGAAAGGGCAAAGCGAAGAACGTAACTCAAGAGGAAGTCATGCAAGATGATTTAGAGTTTATGACTGAGGAGCAGTTTGACGAGGCAGCAGGAGAAAAGGATGCTTGTTACCATAAAGTAAAAGCACGTTACTCTGTATGGCCTTCTGCATATGCTTCTGGAGCGTTAGTTAAGTGTCGTAAGAAAGGTGCAAAGAACTGGGGCAACAAAACTAAAAAAGAAGAATTTGAGTTCTCCAACTGGAGAGACGAGTTTAAAGCTACCGAGTTTGAATTCATTGATCTAATCAAACCTAAAAAGATCGGTGAAGATTGCTGGGATGGTTATGAAAAGAAAGGTATGAAAACTATGTTCGGCAAGAGGTATCCAAATTGCGTAAAGAAGAAAAAGAAAAAGTGAACTGGAGAGAAATCGCAATAGCATCTGAATCTGATGAGAGAGTCCTAAAGGTTCTCAAAGAAGGACCGAAGAGTCTTGCTCAAGCATACTTACTTCAGGCAATGCGATATAAGTATGGACGATCTGGAAAGTGACCACAGGGGTCTTCGGACCCCTTCTTCATGCCCTATAATAACTTCAGTTGAAACGAACAACCCAATGTCCATCTCCGCCGACTACATCCGCACTTCTCTCCAAGCAGTGTATGGAGAGTCTGTGACTGCCGCCGACATTCGTGCCTGGTGTGCTATGAACGGTTCTAGCTATCAGACCATCACCAACAAACTGACTGATTACAAGGTTGGTCGGGGCAAGTGGAATCTGGAAGTAACTAAAGAGACTGTTAAGGATCTTGAAGTAACTTATAATTCTCCTGCAGTCATGTCTGCAGTTGAGCAAAACCTTATCCCGATTAAAGATGATACCTTCGTCCGCTTTGGTAACTTCGCTGATATTAAAAAAATTATTACGTCCCGCCTTTTCTATCCAACGTTCCTTACTGGTCTATCTGGTAATGGTAAGACGTTCTCGGTTGAGCAAGCGTGTGCTCAACTGGGTCGGGAACTCATCCGCGTAAACATTACAATCGAAACTGATGAAGACGATCTTATTGGCGGTTTCCGCCTTGTTGATGGTAACACCGTCTGGCACAATGGCCCAGTCGTGGAGGCACTCGAACGAGGAGCTGTACTGCTCCTTGACGAGATCGACCTTGCCTCTAATAAAATTCTCTGTCTCCAATCTATCCTTGAAGGAAAAGGAGTTTTCCTTAAGAAAATCGGACGGCGAGTTGACCCTGCAAGTGGATTCAACGTCATCGCCACAGCAAACACTAAAGGTAAAGGTAGCGACGACGGGCGATTCATTGGAACTAACGTGCTCAACGAAGCCTTCCTAGAGCGTTTCCCTGTAACCTTTGAGCAGGAGTATCCTACTCCTACGATCGAGCAGAAGATCCTCCAGAAGTGTGCAGAGTCCCTTGGAGTCAAAGATGTTGATTTCTGCAAGCGTCTGGTTGACTGGGGAGACATTATCCGCAAAACGTTCTATGATGGTGGTGTTGACGAGATCATCTCTACCCGTCGTCTGGTGCATATCATTCGTGCATACAGCATCTTTGGTGATAAGGCAAAGGCTATTGAAGTCTGTGTGAATCGCTTTGATGATGAGACAAAGCAGTCCTTCATGGAACTGTATGATAAGGTTGATGCTGATGTTGACTTTGCAAATTCCACGGAGGTTTGATAGAATGGTGAATGCTTGGAGTTTACTTTATGATGAAATGGAAAACAAAAAAGAATTAGCAGATATTAAACACTCAACCTATTGGTATGATTATGATCGAAATGATCTCGACCGCGAAAACCCATTCATCAATACCCAGGATTTCTGGGTTGATGATGAGTACAGCATTAGTATTGATTCAGACTATCCCTATCCCATGAAAGAAGATCGAATTGACCTAAATTTAGATTCAACTTCTAGGAATGGATTCTGGAAGTATGAAGAAGACAAAACTATGAAGGAGGTTCGTGAGTACCTATCTTCAACCTATAAGTCTCACTACACATCTCAAGATTCTAAAACTCAGACACTTGATTTGATTGAGAGCATTGGTGATGCAGAACCATTCTGTCGTTCTAATGCAATTAAATACCTCTCTCGCTTCGGTAAGAAGAACGGTAAATCAAAGCAAGATATTCTGAAAGCAATTCACTATTGCATTCTTCTGTATCACTTCTCTGGAATTCACAAACAGCCCAAAGGTAACTATGAAACTTTCTGAAAAAACTCTTTCTCTTCTCAAGAACTTCGGTAGTATCAATCAATCTATTCTTTTCAAAGAGGGTAATAAACTTCGCACCATTAGTGTGATGAAGAATATTCTTGCAGAGGCAGAGATTGCAGAAGACATTCCTCAGGATTTTGGTATCTATGATTTGAATCAATTTCTGAATAGTCTCAGTGTTTCTCAATCACCCGAACTCGATTTCTCTAACAATCAGTACGTTATGATCCGTGGTTCGGACACTAAGGCAAAGTATTTCTTTGCAGATCCTAGTGTGATTGTTAGTCCTCCTGAGAAGGAAATCTCTTTGCCTACGGAGGATCTTTGTTTTGAGTTGAATACTCAGCAACTGGATCGATTGCTTAAGGCTGCTTCTGTTCTTCAACTTCCAGATGTTTCTGTTGTCGGTGAAGCGGGTGTTGTGAAGATCATTGTTTGGGATAAAAAGAACGATACTTCAAATGATTTCTCTATTATTGTAGGTAAGACTGATTCTGAGTTCTCTTTTAACTTCAAGGTAGAAAACATTAAGATCATTCCTGGACGATATGAAGTTACTATTTCTGAAAAACTTCTTTCTAAGTTCACCTCTAAGGATCGTAACCTTTGTTACTACATAGCATTGGAACCAGATTCTGTATGTAAATGAATATCAATATAAAAGATAATGTATTTTATGAGGATGATTATCAATATCTAGTGGAATACAGTAGAGAAGCTCTCTATGAGTATGGTGAGAGTGATAGACCATCAGATGCAATTAATCCAACAGGTATGATTCATAACGTAGGACTCGATACTAAAGTTACCAAGTCCGTTCATAAACAGATGCAAGACACTTTTCCCGAAGAGATTGCTAAGGATGATTTTCCAGATAGAGTTTACATAAATTGCTTTGCTCCGAGGGAAGATTGTTACTATCATATAGATGGGGGAGAGGGATCTAAAACTTGTTTGATATACTTATCAAATACTGATTGGATTCCTGTTTTATGTGGGGAAACATTTTTTTATCAAAATGATAAAATTATTGGAGTACCTCCTCATCCAAATAGAGCAGTTTGTTTTGATGGGAACATCTTACATAGAGGAAGTTCTTTTAGAAAAGGACATCGATTTACTCTTGCTTTGAAATATCCATGAAACATATCCTTACTTACATGAGAGTACTTGGTTGTACTCTCATAGTTACAGCACACTTTGTTATGTTGTATGTTGGAGTTACTTATGGAGCAGTAATTCATCTAATTGCTGATTTACTTTGTATGCCTTTCTTTATCAAAACTAAAGCTTGGGATATGGTTATTATGTTATGTTTTCTTCTTGCAATTGGAGTATCTAAATTATGGAACCCGATCTTTATGTTCAGTTTTTAGAAAATTGGATACCTGGAATTGGCGAGAGCACTCAACTTCATGATCAATTGCACATTCATTTTGATCTTGGATTCAGTGTAAATGATGAAGCAAGACTCCTTGGATTTCAGTTAGGTCATCACCCTGCTGGAAGTTTCTTTCATGTTATGGTATTCTGTGTGATGAGTGTTACGATTTATCCAAATGGATATCGTAACAGTTTAAAAGATCTGCAAGATTTTTATGAAGCATATTTGCTTGGAAAATACTGGCAGTCTGTTTCCTATTGGTTTATTCCTAAAACAATATTATGAGAAATGAATTTCTTTGGGTTGAAAAGTATCGACCCAAAACTATTGATGAATGTATCCTCCCCGAAGAAACTAAAAGGACTTTTAAAAGTTTCCTAGATAAAGGTGAGGTTCCAAATCTACTCCTAGCAGGTCCTGCAGGGTGTGGAAAGACAACCGTAGCAAAGGCATTATGCTTTCAACTTGGAGTAGATTATTATGTCATCAACGGATCCGATGAGGGACGATTCCTGGATACTGTCCGAAACAATGCGAAAAACTTCGCTTCGACCGTCTCGCTTTCATCAACTGCAAAACACAAAGTCATCATCATTGATGAAGCAGATAACACAACCAATGATGTACAACTCCTCCTACGGGCGTTTATTGAGGAGTTTAGTGCAAACTGCAGATTCATCTTTACCTGCAACTACAAAAACCGATTGGTCGAGCCACTTCACTCCAGGTGCGCGTGTATTGACTTTTCCACCAATTCAGCAGACCGACCAGGACTCGCAGCACAATTCTTCACAAGACTCCAAGAAATCTTGGATACAGAAGGTGTTGAATATGATAACAAAGTCTTGGTAGAACTGATCAATAAACACTTCCCAGATTGGCGTCGTGTTTTAAATGAGTTGCAAAGATATTCATCTTCAGGTAGAATTGATAGTGGTATCCTCGCGTCCTTTAGTGATGTAAAAGTAAATGGGCTTATTAAAAATCTTAAGAACAAAGAGTTTTCCGAAGTTAGGAAATGGGTCGTTAACAACTTGGATAATGACTCTGGTGTTCTCATGCGTCGTATTTACGATGTTCTTCATGATTCCTTGGTTCCGAATAGTATCCCTGCTGCTGTGCTTGTTCTTGCTAAGTATCAATATCAGATGGCGTTCGTCGCGGATCAAGAAATAAATATGCTTGCGTGTTTAACTGAACTTATGGTGGAGTGTGATTTCAAATGATGGATTGGTATAACAGAGATGAGATAAAAAAAAGAGTTGTTGATGAAATTGGATATCCAAAATCACCCTGGAGTCCTCCAATACAACCAATAACTAAGACTAAAAATGATCTGTTAAAACAACAAAAAAGTAATCATCATACTAACTTTATTGGTAGAATTAATGATGGTGAAATTGTTTTCCATGATGAATACAAGCATGAAAAATGTCCCAATTGTGAATGTAAATGGGCAAGAGTTCTATACACTCCAAAATTTAGGCATCATGCAAAATTGGAGTGTAGGGATTGTGGTTATTACCATAGATGGTTAAAAAAATCTGAGTGTGAATTCAAATGAAGAAGAAAAAGCGTACACAGAATAAAGAG
>CESZ01036632.1_pt1 | contig 20683 bp, 14 predicted proteins | sample 531081 | NCBI WGS metagenome assembly CESZ01 (sample SAMEA2621260, study PRJEB7988) | marine metagenome | biome: marine biome (ENVO:00000447); feature: surface water layer (ENVO:00002042); material: "saline water (ENVO:00002010), including plankton (ENVO:xxxxxxxx)" | depth 5 m | reverse complement strand
GCGCTACCTCCTATCGCTATAAAATGTACTTTCATTAATGCTCTTTGGACCAAAATTAAAATCAAATTAGCACCAAAAACAAAATGCCCATAAGAGTTACTGACAGCGCACTATGAATTAGCAGCTTTTTGACTATTTAGCAGACTAGGAGAACCATAACTTCCATAGTTACCATCTTCCGAATAAATTAGATAAATCTCTATTCCTAGTCCTTTATTTCTTTCAACAAAAGATTTAGTAGCATCCAATCCAACTACCATAAAATATGTCGCTAATGCGTCTGAAAGGGCACAAGAAGAAGAAAGCACCGTGGCTGACAAAAGAGTATGTCTATTTTGAGTACCTGTCCTTGGATTAATGGTATGGGCGTATAGTTCGCCTTCCTCCTCAAAATATTTGCGGTAGTTACCACTTGTAGCGATAGCACAATCCGTTATTGAAAATACGTTTTGAATAGACTGAATATCCGTTGTGTTATTTTCAATAGGCGATTCAATACCAATTTTCCATTTCTGTTTCCCTTGCTTCAATCCTGATAGTTTTATTTCTCCACCAAGCTCTACATAAACATTGTTATGCCCATGTAAATGCAAAAAATCAACAAGTAAATCAACCGAATAACCCTGAGCAATTGCATTAAAATCTAATTCAAAGCCGGGTGTCTTTTTTTCTACAAGAATTTGATGGTCACGATTTAGTGTAGAAAAATGAAGTCCATTTTGATATCCAACATAAGACAATACTGAATCTATTGAAGCCTGTTTTGGTATATTTTGGTTAATAGTGCCTATCCCCCACAAGTCAATAATCGGTTTAATTGAGGGATCAAAATAGCCGTCACTTAATTGAAAAACAGAATCACTAAGACTTAACATTTTAATAAAAACATCCTCCTTTGAAAGTAAAGTGTCTTTAAAAGAAACTTGATTAAATCGCGAAATTAGAGAACTTGTTTTATAGGTAGACAGCTTTTCATCGAAAGCCAATAAAAGTGAATCGATTTGAAATTTAGAAACGTTAAGACTAGAATCAAATACCTGAATAGCATATGTTGTGCCTTGTGCATTTCCCTTAATCTTAAATAATTGATTTTCAGTGTTTAAATAACCCCTACTGCAACTAAAGAAAATAGCAGAAAACACAATTAATGTAAAGAAACTACTTCTGAATAACATCTGTTCCCCGAGACTCATTAAACCAAACGTGTTCCGAGACTGAAGCATTATTTCTGGTATAAAATGCTTTACCGCTTTGATCAGTTGTTTGCTCATAAACGACACCGTATCCATTAGGATCAACAACAATACGCTGAATGGTCACTGAGGTTACATCTCCCTGCATATTCGTTCTTTTAAATATACGTTGGGTCATTTCATTAGATGGGAATAAAACACCATCTTCATCTTTTAAGAAGTTTGGTTGCGTCGAATAATTTGGCTTGTAAGACTTTAAGCTTTCCATAACGCGAACTCTATCCTCGCCACCAATTTTTGCCAATGAATCTCTTAACTGAACTTCAAAACCAAGTCGAAGAATTGATTTCTGACTATCATTTAATCTTTCATCATTGTCGATATCATTCTGACGATTAATCATAATCCTCTCATTATCCATAGTATTTTGTCTTTCTGAAAAAGATTCACCACGTTCCAGTTGACTCAAACGATCCATACTCAACAAATGCTCCTTTTGCGTGCGCCATTTTTCTATTTGTATAGCAGACATTTCTTGTTGCTCCTTAGTTATTTGTGCCTTACGCTGCACTGATGCATCCCATTCCTGATGTGCAGTTTGTTGATCTTCTTGAAGATCAATATTTAAAGAATTTACCTCCTTTTGATTTATTTCCGCATCGTTCATGAAGCTTTGCATGGCTTTCGAAGAAGCCTCGTTTCTTACCCTTTCAGTTGTCTTTTCAAAGAAACGTTCATAATCAATTTCATTTTTGACATCTTGTAGATCTTTTAAAGGATCACTCTTTCTTTTACGGATGGTTGCAGACAAATCGTTGAAAGCGTCAAAATCAGAGCCATCATGAATCTCTCCTGGACTATTCACCACACTACCGGTATTAGAATTAAGCTGTGCTTGCGTTTTGATACTTGAGATAAAATCAGATCCACCCGACCAGCTAGATAAAGAATCTCTCATTTGTTTTAAATCACCTTCCGGTATAACACGGTAATTAGCATTAGCAATCTTGTATGCCTTTTTCATTTCAATAAGTGCCTCCTTCTTATCTGAACTAAACTTAGAAATCGCCTTCTCTTTCAGATCATACATATTTTCTAAATTTTTAATTTGCTTCTTAAGGGTAATTACTTTAGGATCTGTTGATCTGGATTTCATAGGAGGAGAATCTAAAATACGTAAAGCAAGCTCATAATAATCAGGACCTTTTAGAACATTACTAACAGCATTTTTCATCTGAATTCGAAAATCTGATTTCTCCTTTGATTTATCTTTTGATATTTGAGCAATTCCATTCTCAACCTGCTTTGCATAGGCGTTAATAATCTGCTGATTAGATAATTTTTTTATCAAAAATTCAGCTTTTCGATAATTTGATAACCCAGCATCTAAGGAGTCACTATTGTATTGATTATTGGCGCGTTGAATATATTTTTCAATTGAAGATGATACCCTAAAATCGTCTGATTCTTTTCTTATCTCCTTAATTTCTAATTGAATTTTCGACCGTTGACCAGGATCTAAGATTTGAATCATCTTTAATTTCGCTAGACACTCTTTAAACTCTTTCTTTTCACGCAAAGAATCTGCTGAACTTCGCAAAGCAGTTAGCTCTTTATTGTTCTCTAAAAGCTGACGGTCTTTTTCCCTTAATTCCTCAATCTTTGCAAGGCGACTCTTCACCGAATTATCAGCAATGATATTAAGCGCACTTTTGTAACTTTCTTCTGCTTCATCGAGGTTGTTTTTTGCAAAGGATAAATCACCTTTTTTCTTAAATTCCTCAAATTTTTCGCGTTGTTCCCTATCTTTTTTAATTTTTTCAATGAGCAATTCTAGCTCTTCCTTTTTTGCCTTCATTGCGGCATTATCAGGTTCATAGACTATAATTGAGTCAATTTGCTTTACAGCATCTGAATAGGCGTTGTTCTTTAAGGATGAGGCTAACATTTTCTTAAAGCGATCTGCGTTAGAACCCTCTGCAGCTGCTGCATAGGCCTGAAGAACTTGATCCTCAATGTCTTTTTTATACTTCTCTTCAGGAATGGCAATATTTCTAGTAGGATCCCACGTAAACTTCTCCGCATAACTGTTTTTAACAAAACTAAGGTCAGCACCTGCACGAATTTCAAAAAGCTCAATAACCAATTCCTCCATCGCTTGAAGCGTGCCATTTGGATTTTGAATTTTTAATTCTTGAAAATCAAACAATACCTTTTTGGTAATGTATCCAGGTTTAGATACCATTAACTCAAAAGGAAGCTTCGTTTTGATAGAACCACTTACATAATAAAACCCTTTTGAGTCAGAAAGAGATTTTGAGATCATTCTTCCATTTTGGAACATATACATGGATGCACCATAAATCTTTTCTTTCGAACTAAAATTATTAATATATCCTTCAAAAGAGATGTCTAAATTCTTTTGAGCATTGATGCTCACAGAAAAGAGAAGCATTAAAATACAAATAACCTTAGTCATAGAATGCTGAGTTGTTTGGTGTTCAATAAACGTAAAAAACTATTTTTGTTGCACCAATACAAAAATGCGTAAAAAAGACGAATAAAAAAATGCTTAGAATTGAGGATTTAAGCTTTTGGGAAAAATCAGCTTATTTTGAGAAAATAGATTTTCTTATTGTAGGTTCAGGGATTGTTGGAATGAGCACAGCACTATTCTTGCGCAAAAAATATACTGATGCCAACATTGTCATTATTGAAAGAGGATATCTTCCCACCGGTGCAAGTTCAAAGAACGCTGGTTTTACTTGCTTCGGTAGCCCAACAGAGCTTTATGATGACCTGAAAAACATGAAGGAAAAAGAAGTTTGGGAAACATTTTCAAATCGTTACAATGGCCTAAAATGTCTTTTTGAGCTCATACCCCAAAAAGCAATCGATTATGTTTCATGTAAATCTTGGGATCTAATCGAATCTGGTGAGAAAAATGAAATTGATCCTGAGTTTATTGACTACATCAACAAAAAAGCGAAAGAAATTACAGAACTTGATGAAGTTTATTTCGAAGACCAAAATGCCGCCAATCGTTTTGGATTTCAAAATATTCAAACCTCATACTGCAATCATTTAGAAGGAGCAATAAATACTGGAATGCTGATCCAGGAAATGCATAAGAAAACAGTTGAAGCTAACATTCGAGTGGTATTCGGAGTTGAAGCCTTATCAATGAGCTCTAATTCTCAGGAGGTTGAACTTCAAACAAACCAAGGTTTGATTAAGTCGACAAACTGTATTATTGCGACAAACGGATTTGCAAAACAATGGATTGAAGACGATATACAACCTGCAAGGGCTCAAGTCCTAGTCACAAACGAAATAGAAAACCTTAAAGTCAACGGTACCTTTCATTTTCAAAAAGGGTACTACTATTTTAGGAATATTGGAAACCGCATTTTATTAGGAGGAGGCCGAAATCTCGATTTTAAGGGAGAAACAACAGAGTCCTTTGAAACCACTCCTCAAATTCAGCAAAAATTAGAAGAGTTGATGCGTTCTACGATTATTCCGAACCAAGAATTTGAGATAGAATATTCATGGTCAGGAATTATGGGTGTTGGCGATGTGAAAAGCCCTATTTTAAAGATGTTAAACAAAAATACGGCCATAGGTGTTAGATTGGGAGGCATGGGCGTCGCATTAGGTTCCCAGGTCGGTAAGTCGTTGGCTAATTATTTTTAGCATGAAAAAAAAACAAAAAAGCGAAAAGAAGTTTGTGAACCCTATTGATTCCGATAAGGTATCTGAAAACCCGCACAGCCTTGAATACGGTCATCACAGTGGAAGCGCTCTTATTAAGCCTGAAGATCAAGGAAAACTAAAAAGTCGTTCTTTAAACGCAATGGACCATCAGACTGACATGCAACTAGGTCAAATCTATGAACAAATGCAACTCCTGGCGGATCAAGCGCAAAGACTCAGCGAGCGAAAAAAAATCTCGGAATTTATATATACTGCTGAAGCAAGGTTTGAGCCGTTCATCAACCATACCTATCATTTATATAAAAGAGAAGACAGCAGCTTTCTACTATCTCTAATAGGTCCTAAACAATGGGGGAAATCACAGAAAAATTTCGACTTTGTTGCAACAGTGAAACTCCTAGCAGACCATACTTGGGATATTCTAGAGAAGAACGAAGGGTTTGAGTTTAACGCGTAAACACCCAATTTAATTCATCCGACAATTCCTCAGCATAGATGTAACCATCAACGTCTAGTGTTTTTAAATCATCTATACTTTGAATATTCTTTTGAATAATGGAACGCGCCATAGCACCCCTAGCACGCTTGGCGTACATCATGATGGTTTTAAGCTTACCATTTTTAAAATCCTTAAATACAGGGGTTATGGTGAAATTCTCGATTGACTTGAAATTTAAAACTTTGGAATATTCTACTGAAGCCAAGTTTATGATTACATCTGATTTTAAGAGCTCTGCTTTAAATGAATCCTCTAGGTCCTTCTTCCAGTATCCATATAGATTGTTGCTAAAATCGTCAACCTTAAGCCTTGTTCCCATTTCAAGCCGATAGGGAGATATGCCGTCTAGAGGTTTTAAAAAGCCATATAAACCCGAAAGAATACGCAGTGACGCTTGAGCCCTATTCCATTCTGTTTCAGAAAAAGATACGGCATCTAAACCCTTATAAACCTCTCCTGTAAATGCTAAAGCCGGCTGAATTGCACATAAACTTTCAGACAAAGGCTTCCAATTCTGGTAACGCGACCAATTCAAATCTGCCAACGCAGGCGAAATAGACATTAACGCAGATAACTCTTTTGGCGAATATTTCTTTAAAATTTCCACTAAGCGTGCAGATTTATTTTCAAGAACGGGTTGACTCGGAGTGCCATAAGAAATAGGCTCCTTGGATATCGATTTAGCTGGGGATAAAAGAATTTTGAACATTTGAATAAATTAGCAAGAACAAGATAATTAATTTCTATCGGTAAAGAAAAAATAATTAAAGCTTTCCAGAGCGAATTTTAATACCTCCAAAAATGGTTCTTGGTTGCGCCGGCCCATAAACAAAATTAGAATCTCGATTTTTTCCAACATCAAAATAACCTTGGTAGTCGTTCAATATATTCTTAATTCCAGCATACCATTCAACAATCATTTTAGATTTTTTTAGCTCCATAGCATAGCTGAACCTAAAACTCAAATTGGAAAATGAATCAACATCTACAATCTCATCTGTAGTTTGATTGGGCGCCCCAGCGAAATGAGGAACAAGCATCCTCCCTGTATAGACGTAATTTAGGTTCAAGCTAAAATGTTCAGTTGGATTTATAGTGAACACAGCAAATCCATAATCATTTGGTGTTCGAATAAATCTTTTGATCGGCTCAACTCCCTCTATATACTCTACAGGGTTTTGAAACTCATTTGTTTGTATCGTATATCCTGATTCCAATTGAACTTTTCTACTGTAGTTACCTCTTAGCTCAAAAGTTAGCCCCTGCACTCTCGCACCTTGCCCATTTTGTTTTTCGAAGAGAAGTCCAAAAGCATCAGACCCATTCGGTTGTAAAAAAAAGGCGTTTTTTAGGTTGGTTCTAAAACCTTCTAAAGTAAAACCAATAATGAATTTATCAAATGGGCGGTCATAATTCATTGAAGCACTCCAGCTTTCAGAGTTTTCCTCTTCTAAATCTGGTGCAAGTGTAACTCGAGAGATCCCTCCTCCAGCAAAAGCAATATGAAGGTCTGTGTCAAATGCCTGTGGGGCGCGAAAACCCGTCCCATAACTCAATCGAAACTGCGTATTTTTTTTGAGCTTATAAAGTAATGAAACACGTGGACTCCAAATTAATTGATCGACAAGGTTATGGGCATCAACCCTACATCCAGATAGTAAATTTAAATTTGGCAACAGTGCCCAATCACTTTGTAAAAATAGGCCTAAATCTTGTGTACTTTGATCTACCAAATAATTATAAGCTGGTATTTCATCATATACAGCATCATATAAATACTCGGCACCAAAGGTTAAAACATTTGTGCCGGGAATTATGAAATCAAGGAGCTTGTGGTTTAATTGTACTCCAACATTACTAGTAGAGACATCCGATAAACCGTATGGTGGATTAGATAGATGGATCTCCGCCCCCAAAGAATCATCAGGGAAAATACCCGTATAATGGTCCCTACTCGTATTCTGATAGGCCATATAGGCAATAAAGGAAGAAAGAGCCTTATTGAAATTAATCTGATAATCAGTACTCACCATCCATACAGTGTGCTTACGCTCTTCAGCCTGACCTCTTAGATGTGGCTCAACATCTTTCCTCATTTCTCCTCCATACCTGTATTCATTTAAATTACTCACACTTAACTCTAGCTTATGATTCTTTTTCGGCAAATAAAATGAGGTAATCCCGAATGAATTGTTTTTAAGTTCTGGAAGCTCCGAATATTCATCTCCATTATGATCGTATAATTCTCTTCTTCTACCATTCAAAAACAAAGAAACTCCCATATCACGTTCTTTAGAAACTGCAGTGAAATTCGCATTAATGATATGGTCGGAGCTCTGCCCATTTATATTTTGATAGGTGTAATTTAGGTCATAACTATTTTTCCTAGGAAGCTTAGTGAGCACGTTGACCGTTCCACCGATGGCACTCGAACCATATAAGGAAGAACCACCACCTCGGATTACCTCAATGCGTTCAATCATATTAACGGGAAGCTGTTCTAGTCCGTACAACCCAGTCAATGGACTAAAAATAGGCCGGCCGTTAATTAAAATCTGGCTATAACCACCAGCAAGGCCATTCATGCGCAGTTGCGTATAATTACAAGTCTGACAGTCTGTTTCAACACGTAAACCAGGCTGAAAACGAAGACCCTCAGCTATATTGCAAGATTGGAGCGCTTCAAGATTTTCTCCACTAAGTACATTCACAATCACATTTGAATTGGTTTTTCGCTTGTATGTTTTGGTGCCGGTTACGACGATGTCATCAAGCTCCATTATAGATTCGCTAAATTTCAAGCTACGTTGTATAATCGGAGAAACCTGAGATAATTCAACTGTATCAACAATCGATTTATAACCAATAGCTGATAACTTAATTACATAAGAGCCATATGCCAAATCATCAAATTCAAACCTTCCGTAAGTGTCGGTTAAAACATTTTTATTTACTGGGTAAATTGATACTCTAGCAAATTCTAAAACACCGCTTTTGTTCGATACTTCACCGATAATTTTCGCTTGTGAATGCGCAGAATTGATGTTGCAAAAAACGAATAAAAGTAAAATTAGAGTTAAGGAAAAGGTTTTGTACACGTATGTAATAGATTTAAAAGTTAGACAAATCTAACAATTTAATTAGGCTTATAAAAATTCACGTATATTTATATGCGTAAAATCAATCATTATGGCGACCATTATAATTGAAAACTATTTAAAAGCCCTCTATTCACTGAGCCAAAAGAACGAAACAGTACCCCTGACGGATCTTAGTAAGGAATTAGATGTTAGTGCTCCTACGGTTAATAATATGGTCAAAAAGCTACAAGAAAAAGGATGGGTCAATTATAAAAAGTACAAACCCATAAAACTGACTAAAGCTGGCAGACTAGTGGCAGCCTCAGTAATCAGGAAACATAGGCTAACTGAAATGTTTTTAGTTAAAATCATGGGTTTTGGATGGGAAGAAGTTCATGATATTGCTGAACAAATTGAACATATAAAATCAGATAGCTATTTTGAACGAATGGATGAACTACTCGGTTTTCCGACCACGGATCCTCATGGCTCCCCTATTCCGAATAAGCAAGGAGAAATTATAAAGCATAACTATAAACCGCTTTCTGAAATAGAACAAAATACTCAAGTGACCATAACTGCCCTCAAAGACAGCTCTTTCGAGCTCTTAGACTACCTCAACAAAAAGAATATCAAACTTGGAGATTCAATACGTGTAAACTACATTGAACCATTTGATTTAAGCTTCAATATTATACTTCCCGATGCAAGAGAAATTACAATGACTAACCAAGCCTGTAAATCATTGCTAGTCATTGAAAAGCAAAAGAAATAGATATAAAAAAAGCGCTCTCCAAAATGAGCGCGCTTTTCCTATTTAAATAATGTATTTATTTTTTAAGCTGGATTTTTTTTGTCAAATCCACTAAAAGCGGAGTTGCTACAAACATTGAAGAATAGGTTCCGACCAGGATCCCTAAAATCAACGCAAAAATAAATCCCTTGATTGCAGCACCACCAAAAAAGAATATGATTAATAAAACGACAAGCGTTGTCATCGACGTATTGATTGTTCTAGATAAAGTTGAATTCAATGCGCCATTTATTTCTGATTTGAAGTCAGCTTCTTGTTTCCAAGAAAGGTCCTCCCTAATTCTATCAAACACAACAACAGTATCATTAATTGAATAACCAATTACAGTCAAGATAGCTGCAACAAAGGCCTGGTCCAGCTCCATGTTGAAAGGAAGCATATCTCCAAGTAATGAAAATAAACCAAGAACGATAATGACATCATGGAATAGTGCAAAAATAGCACTCGCAGAATATTGCCATTTCCCAAATCGCATGAAAATGTATGCAAAAATAATCACCAATGACAGAATAATGGAAATACGAGAAGAATCTCCCAATTCTTGCGAAACCGTATTAGAAACAAATCTTGATTCAGGTTCTATGAAATAAGTACCAAGCTCAGCCTTACAGTTTTCCATTGCCTCGGTCAATTTAGACCTTACGTCATTTTCCGCATTTTCTTTATTCAATAAATAGTTAGTCGTAATCTCAACATTGTATGAGCTAGACTTTGTCTTTACATCTACAGAGGATTCCGGCATTGCAGCTGAGAGTTGTTTCTTGATAAATTCAGATTTATTTTCTGCTGACTTTTCAAATTTCACAGAATATGTTCTTCCTCCTGAAAACTCAACAGATCTCGATATTCCTTTGGTAAACAATAAAGCCAAAGAACCTACGACCATAATGGTAGAAATAACATAAGCCATTTTTCGTTTGTCAAGAAAGTTAAAGTTCAAACCTTTGAAAGCATTCTTTGTCAACTTTGTATCAAACTGAATTGTCTTTCCTTTGCCCAATCTCCACTCAAAAATCAATCTAGAGATAACCAAAGCAGCAAAAACTGAGGAGAATATACCAATGATGAGTGTCGTTGCAAAGGACTCAATTGGTCCTGTACCAAAAACCTTAAGTACGATAGCAGTCAAAAGAGTTGTTACGTTTGCATCTATGATTGAGGATAAGGCCTTTTGAAAACCTGTCTCAACTGCACTCGATAAATCTTTTCCATTGGCTTGTTCCTCACGAATACGCTCAAAGATTAGAACGTTCGCATCAACAGCCATACCAATTGTCAATACAATACCTGCAATACCCGCTAAGGTTAAAACAGCACCAAAAGAGGCTAATGAACCAAAGATGAAAACTACATTCGCTAATAAGGCGATGTCGGCAACAAGTCCTGATTTACCGTAATAAAAGAACATATACAAAAGAACAACACAAAAGGCTATACCGAAAGAGATCAAACCTGCTCTCGTATTTTCCTTCCCTATCGTAGGACCCACCTTTGTTTTCTCTTTAATCACTAGTGGCGCAGGTAATGCTCCACCATTTAAAAGTCCAGCCAAATCATTTGCTTCATCGAAAGTAAAACTTCCTGAAATTTGCGTATTTCCTTGATTGATTGCACCTCTGACCTGCGGAGCACTATAGACAACATTATCCATGGTAATTGCTACCAATCGATTGATATTCTCAGAGGTCATACGGCTCCATTGCTCCATTCCTTCATCATTCATTGAAAGGTCAACGGTAATGTCTCCCGCAACTTGATCGTACCCTTGACTCGCCCTAGCGATGTGACTCCCATTCACACGTGCTTTTCCATTTTCTGGAATACGGCATGCGTACAAGTACCAACCTTTTTTACTCTTATTAATGTCCGTATATTCTCTTTCAGCACCCCACATGAATCGAAGCTGACTGTCAAATTGTGCGGCAATATCAGAACGACTCAATAACGCATTAACAGCAGACTTGTCTGCATCATTTTTAGCATATCCAATAGAGTAGCCACCAGTACCTTGCATTAATGAAGCCAAACCATTTGCTTGCTCCTCAACCTCATCATCAAAAGAAATTTCTTCTGTCGAATCTAGCTCGATTCCTTCCTCTTGTAGAGAAAGACGGTTTGCTTCACTCCAATTGGTTTGAATTTGATCGAACGAATAGGTTTCGAAGAACTCTAGGTTTGCAGTAGATTGTAATTTCTCTGCAACTGTTCGCTCATCTTGAACACCCGGGAGCTCAATGTACAAACGATTGTTTGCCTCATCCTTCTGGATATTTGGTTGTGCAACACCGAACTGATTGATTCGCTTGTTCATGACATTTTCAATGCCATTCATTGCCTCGCTAATTCTTCTTCTCAATGAAGTTTGTACGTCAGCATCTGGAGTTGTGATCTCAATACCTTCACCATAGAAAATGGCATTAAGCTTCATCCCATCGTTGTAGGCGCTATATGCTTCAAAAAATAAGGTTAAGAAATCAGCGGAAGGATCTTCACTATTCTTTTCCAGTGCCTGCTCAAATGGCTTTTTAAAGGAAACATCATTTTGATTTTTAACTTGAGATTTTAAAAAGTCTGGAACTGAAATCTCCAGTGTTACACTCATTCCTCCAACAAGGTCTAATCCAAAAGCCAAAGACCGCTTTTTCACCTCAGCAAAGGTAGAACCGAGCACTGGATAAACTGTTTTCTCTGCTTTCCCACGTAGAATTTGATTAACGAGAATACCCTTCGCTATTTCATTCGATTCAGGTTGGTTGAAATCCACAAGGTCATTATTTGTTCCAACTACACCTATTCCATCACTAGAAGCCATTGCTTCTTTTTTAATTTTTGCAATTGTTTGATCAGCTTGAATACCTGCATCACTTTCGACGTCATTAGCCACCCACGTGAAAGACAATTGATACAAACAAACGGCGGTCAATAAAATGGTTAAAAACCAAAAGAATCCTTTAATGCGCATGTAATTTCAGATTAATGTTTTAATAAGCGTGCAAATATAGAATTTACATTACTCATATTCAAATAAAAACCTAGATAAAATGCTAAAAACATGAATGTTTAAAGGACTTTCACTTTTTAGATTTCTCTAAAGAAATAAAGTGCATGAAATCATCTGCAAAACAGGACCATTCATCTAATTTGGAGTTGTTTTTAATCAACAACTCTTCCTTTACAACATTCAATTTGCCACCAGAAAAAACCTTTTGAATCTTTTCTGACAAGGATTTAGGAGTTAATTCTTCAATTACAAAACCATTTTTACCATCCGTAATCGACTCGTGTAAACCTCCATTTTTTGAGACTAAGACTGGTAATTCAAAAGAAGTTGCAATCGCCTGAATACCGCTTTGAGTACCAGATTTATATGGAAGTACGCAGCAATCCGCAGCGCTAAAATAATTTGCTACATTTTGATCCGCGATGAAATGATCATGCAGTATGACTTTACCTTTTTTCTCTACCTCTATGGCTTTCAAATATTTTTTCTTATCCCCATAAATTTCTCCTGCAATCAATAACACATATCTTTCGTCAAGAAAATTCATTGCTTCAATAAGAATATCTAAGCCTTTATAATCTCGAATTAATCCAAAAAACAACAGCACTTTTGCATCTTTATCAATTTTAAAATATTCGCGAGCATGTTGGACATTTTTTTTGGATCCAAACTGATCATATGTGGGATGAGGTATGACCTTAGAAATAGCGTCTGGGAGATATGACAAAAGGTCCTGATTTACCTTTTCCGAGAGAACCACAAAAGCATCAAACTTTTTTAAGAACATTCTGTTCAAAAATCGATCAAAAAATCGTTCCTCATGCGGTGTAAGATTATGAATCAGTGCAACCTTGAGTACTGAACTCGAAAACCGACTAGATAAAAACGCATACATGGGCGCAAAAAATGGCATCCAATAATTTGCGACAAATACATCTGGTTTTGCTTGCTTTAATTTACGCCCTGCATTGAAGTAAGTAAATGGATTATAGCTCGTTATAATCCTTGGAAAAGAGGCCTCTTTGTTCTTTGAAAACTGGCTTTCACCTGGGAATAAAAAATTTGGGTATTGTTTTTTAAATGTAAACGCATCAATCAACGATTTACCTTTTAAAGCATTGACCAACAATCGACTGAAGCTAGATATTCCACCTCGAAAAGGCGGAAGTACCGAGAAAAAAGCAATTTTTATTTGTGTAGTTTTACTCGACTCCAAAATCAATGCATTTGTAGATCAGCTCTGTTCCAGATTGGATATTAAGCGTATCAAAATTGAAAATATTCAGGTCCTTATAATGCTTCTTTACCAAACCGACATTGTTGGCATATTGCTCATATTTTCTTCTGAATGAAACAAGATTCAAAACATCTTCTTGTTCCACGGTAAGCACACTGTCGAAACTAAGGTTGTTAATGGAGGAATTTTCATGTATGCCGTCATAAGTGCAAAATATCGCGTCATCAGTATTAAATGCATTAAGGTCCCAAAAAGATGAATTTAAGGGTGGAAGAATGAGCCACACTTTACGTTTATTCTCGTCTGTCACCTCGACTCGGATATCATTAACTAAAGCAGTCCATACGTCACTTATTACCCATGGATCCGAAAGATCATTACGTTTTTTACGAATAAACTTACGCGCCAATCGTCCTTCATTATCCGTTATGGTATCTCCAATTACTGTTCTCAAGTAATAAAACAAGGTATCGTTGGTGATTTCAGCATTAATATCATGCTGTATTTCTACAACCTCATAATCAACATAAGTGCCAAAATCCATTGGGAAATAGGATTCATAACTATTCAAATCTACATTGCTATTACCCTTACCACACGAGAATAACACCGTCACTACTAGAACAAAAGAAAAGGATTTCAACATTCAGTACTAAATTTACAAAATCTAATCGTTAGGATCTAAACCTTTGCGCTTCAAACTTTCAAGAACGGCCTTTGTTCGCTTTTCATTTAAACGTTCACCATTCTGATACAAGGTTCGATCTATTCTAGTTCCAGAAATGTCATAAAACTCAACCCAACCATGCAATCTACCGGCTTTGTAGCGAGATATAGAGACTAAACCTCCATCAGTACTGAAGCTTTTCCAAACTCCTTCCTTTAGATTCATTCTATATTGACCCTCCTCCTTTAACTTTTTACTGGAAAAAAAAGTACGGCAAGGACCTTCTTTTAGACTATCTTTATATGTCGTCTCAGACAAGATTTTGAGTTCTCCGCTTTCAAGCTGGTTCCGCAAATAAAAAACAACTCTTTTACCATGCAATTTGCCATTTTTAAATCGCTCCGCTGAAAGCGTTAGGCCCTCTCGATCATAGTTTAACCATAAAGAATCCCTCAACTTATCCAAGTAAAAACCTTCAGACATCACCTCTCTATTTTTGAAATAAAACGTCACAAAAGCTGCCCTTGAATTCACATGTTCTATAATAGAGCGAACCTCACCAGATGGATAATAGTATCGGAATTGACCTACAGCATTACCGTTAAGGAATTTACCTTCATATTGAATCTGACCAGTTCCTTTCCAGTTTTTTGTCCAAATGCCATGTTTACGCCCTAAAGAATCCATTTGATTGACTTGTGAGTTGCCAAAAAAATAAAAGACTAAAAAGAATAACGTTAAAAAAGTTCTCATTATAATACACGATTGAGCTCTTCTAGTGAGCTTACTTTAATATCAGGAAAGGAGCTACATTTTTCCTCTGACAAAACCAACACAGTTTTCATGCCAAGCCTCTGACCAAATTCAATATCAGAATCCGTATCGCCAACCATAATAGATTTAGAAAAATCAATTTCAGGATAATGCCTCTTGGCTTCCATCCCCATAGATGTATTAGGTTTTCGTCTTGTTGACGCAGCATCATTGAGCTCGGGAGCCACATAAACTTTATTAATATTGGCGCCGTGTTTTCGAAACTCACCGACCATCCATTTGTGAAGCTCATCAACAGTTTTTGAAGAAATCATACCTTTTCCTATACACTGCTGGTTGGTCATAACAAAAACGTGAGAAAAACGACTGAAGAGTTCAGGGCTAATTTCAAGTACACCGTTTTTAAAAATGAAATCTTGCTTGCTCAATACATAAGTGCCAAATAAACGCTCGTTAATCACGCCATCCCTGTCGAGAAAAAGAGACCAGGAGGAATCTATATTCCAATTGGAATCATTTGAATCCATTACCAATTTCTTTCTCGATTAGATAAACATTTCTGCTTGATGAGTTCCGCCCTATTAGCTCTGAAATGAAACCAGTCATAAAAAACTGGATACCTATTACCATAGAAATTAAAGCAATATAAAACTCACTTCGGTCTGCTAGTAGCTTGGCATCCTGATGGATAAACAACTTATCAATACCCAGATAAAAAATTAATGAAAACCCAATCAGAAACATTAAAGAACCAAGTGCGCCGAAGAAATGCATCGGTTTTTTTCCAAACTTACCCATGAATGCAACAGTGATAAGGTCTAGTGGACCATTTAAAAAACGATTTAACCCAAATTTAGTCACCCCAAACTTTCGAGCTTGATGCTGAACGACTTTCTCCCCTATTTTGGTGAATCCTGCATACTTAGCTAAGGCAGGTACATAGCGATGCATATCACCATACAGCTCAATACTTTTGACCACAGCTCTTTTATAGGCCTTTAGACCGCAATTAAAGTCATGTAAATAAATACCCGTTATTCTTCTTGCCGCCCAATTATACAGCTTTGTAGGAATCGTTTTAGACAAAGGATCATGTCTTTTTTTCTTCCAACCCGAAACAAGGTCGAAGTCCTGATTAATAATCATATCGTAGAGCTCAGGGATTTCCTCGGGAGAATCTTGAAGATCAGCATCCATAGTTACGACAACATCTCCTTCACATGATTCAAATCCCTTTTGGAGGGCAGCTGACTTACCATAATTGCGTTGAAATTTGATTCCACGCACCACCTCGTTATTCTGAACTAAACCCTCTATAATCTTCCATGATTGGTCTTTACTTCCATCATCTACAAGCAAAACTTCGTATGAATATTTTGTATCTAGAACTTTTGTGATCCAGTCAATAAGGTGCGGAAGTGATTCCTCCTCATTAAAAAGAGGGACTACGATAGAAATTTGCTTTGACATATAGGGTCAAATTTAATATTTTCTTTAGCACTAAGTTAATATAAAATGTTGCTTAAAGCTTGAGGATTTTCTTTTGATTGCCTTCAATTGAAATAATATACATACCGGCATCAAAAGAATTTAAATCTATCATTTGTTTGGTACTTTTCACAATACCCTTTTGCACCTCAGTTCCATTTAAAGATTGAATACGGTATTCAGAACCGAACTCAGCCCCTAATATCGTAAATTCACCAATCGTTGGATTTGGTTGAATTGAAAAGCCTTCAATAAAGCTCTGATCATTAAGACCACTGAACTCCTCCACTCTGAATAAATCAAGCGCAGCTTCGGTAATATTGGGGTTTCCAGGCAAATCGGAAACAAGAAAAGAAATTGTAATATTAGAAAGATCGAGACCACTCACTGGTAAAGTATAAAAACTCCATTGCATTTCATCACTCTGCGGAGCAATGAAATCAACCATTTGTATCGTTCCGTCACTCACAATAATATTCAGTGTATCATCAATTTCACCGGGGCCATGAAAACAATAAAAGTCCATATAAAAGGTCAGGACAGGATTTGAATAGCTTGATAAATCCATAACAGGAGAACTGAGCTGCGTTTCACCATTATCTACGTCGTCAAAATCAGGATCTATATTTTCATCGTTCCCAGTGACATATGCCATATTACCGCAGTCACCATCAACATCACCATTCATGAAAGTATTATCAGTAGGATTAGGTATTCCTCGTTCCCAAACACCCGTCTCTGCACTCCCTGAAACAGTCCAGCCAAAATCAAAAGTAAAATCATCATAATACCCATTCTGTAAAACAAATGTAAGTGTAGCAGTTCCGGCATCAATCAATAAGCTAAAATCTTCATAGCATTCAGTGATATATCCCCATTTCCCAACCTGCAAACTATGGAGGTCCTCATAAAAAAGCGAAAAAACCTCTTGACCGAGTCCGTTGCTCTCTCCCTCATAGGTGATTAATGGGTGTTCCAATTTTATTTTTGCATTCTGAATTGGATTTCCGAAAATATCCTCTACGTTCACTAATAACGAGAAAGGAGCTATTGGGGTTAAAACTACGTCCTGTACTGTAATATTACCTTGGGTTATTTCAGTGGAAATTGTTTGACTCTCATATCCTACCTTAAAATAGCTTATATCGTAGGTGCCTGAAGCAGGCATTCCGGTCGCATAAAAACCAAGACTACTTGAAAGGTTTTCTTGATCATTTCCTATAATATCAACAGAGACATTACCTATCGGATTCCCATCAATTTGATTGGTAATTGTCCCCTCTAAATAGGAGGCTCTTTGGTAATCAGGTTGAAGAACATATAATCCTTCCGAACGATCTGAAGCCAAAATAATTCCTGAAGGGAGATATGGATAAACACCCCAGCTGCCGTCAAAAGTTGGCGTCTGTCCTGGATACGTATCATAGGCAGCCACCTCAATAAGGTTTTGTGGGTGTTGTGCATCATGAATTGTAATTCCATCGACATAGTAGCTCGTTATGAGATAATCGTTTAATACGAATGTATTGTGTGGAATCACATTCTGTCCGGGTGAACTCTGAACTCTATCTAGCTCAGTAATATTATCGACATCGGTAATGTCGTATGCGGCAATAAAAGCATCTGGAAGCTCGTCTGTTGTGAATACTACCTCTCTGTTATCAGATGGCCAAATATTGTGTGTGAAAGAATCTGGCGTGATTTTCGTTCCCAAAAGCTGTGGATTGGATCGATCAGAAATATCTACAATACTCAAAAAGCCATCATTCACATGCGCCAAATATAAAGTATCACCAAAAGCCACACCATCATGAACATACCAATTGTCAAAAGCACCCACAAAAGATGGGTTCATAGGCATGGTATTCACATCATAAATCAATACTCCTCCTTCACCATAATTGGCACCGAATACATACAGGTAACCCGCATCATCTACATGACAATTGTGCGCCGACTCCCATGATAATCCAGATTCACCTGTGAATAATGTTGATATAAGCACATTACTCTCTGGTAGAGGAGATAGGTTAATAATTGTCAAACCTTCCTCGGCTTCTGTACTTATATATGCGTAATCCCCGTAAACAGTTGGATCCCTGTGCGTACTATTTTCTCCAGGAAGCCAAAAAACCTCGAAAGGATTTGCTGGGTCACTCACGTTCATGATTGAAGTTCCATCCTCAGTTCCTACAATTGCATATTCATTTCCCTGCTCATCCACATAACCCCAAATATCGTTGAGGCCTGTATTGTGTAGTGCTGCGTAGTCTGTTTGAGAAATAAAAGTCAAATCAGATTGACCAAATAAAATGGGCGTATAAAAAATTGACGTGAAAATGAAAAAGCTGAGAAAAACACGGTGTAAAGAGGAGATGAGTTGAGACATGAAGCGTTTAATTGGTTTTGAATTATAAATAGGAAATAAGCGCAAAAACAAAAAGGATTATGATCACCAGATATTGCCATATATCGGGGAAATATTTCCAAATGGTACTTTTCCAACTCATTCTGAGTAAAAATACGGAATTAAATATAACTGCTTATTTTTATAGAACATAGAAAAGAAATCATGAAATATAAAATCAATAACCTTGAGCAGTATGAAGAGCAATATCAAGAGGCTCTGAGCAAACCAAAAGAATTTTGGAATAAAATTGCCCAAGAATTCAGCTGGTCCAAAAAATGGACGGAGGTATGCGAATTTGATATGATCAATGCGGAATTCAGTTGGTTTAAAAATGCAAAAACAAACATTACCGAAAATTGTATTGATCGTCATCTAAAGGATAAAGGATCACAAACAGCCCTTATTTTTGAACCGAATGCTCCAAAAGATAAAGCTGAACATATTTCTTACAACGAACTTCATAAACGCGTCTGTAAAATGGCAAATGCACTCCTCGCATTAGACGTAAAAAAAGGAGACCGCGTAGCTATATACTTACCTATGATTCCTGAGCTGTCCATTGTTGTACTTGCTTGCGCAAGAATAGGTGCTATTCATTCTGTGATTTTCGCGGGTTTTTCCTCAAGCGCATTGGCAGCCAGAATTAATGACGCCAGCTGCAAGATCGTTGTAACAGCGGATGGTGGATTTCGAGGAAACAAAACAATCGACTTAAAAAGTATTGTAGATGAAGCATTAAAAGACTGCCCATGTGTTCAGCATGTTATTGTTGCAGAGCGCACTAAAACAGAGGTTAAGATGCATCCTTCAAGAGACAACTACCTCAATGACCTTTTACAAAATGCTTCCGAAGTACACGAAGCCGAGCCTATGGATGCAGAAGATCCTCTTTTCATTCTTTACACCTCAGGTTCGACAGGTAAACCAAAAGGAATGGTACATACAGTCGGAGGATATATGGTCTATACGGCCTATACCTTTAAAAATGTTTTTGCCTATGAACAAGGAGATGTATATTGGTGTACAGCCGACATTGGTTGGATCACAGGACATTCCTATATACTCTATGGACCACTTTTAAATGGCGCCACTTCGATTCTCTTTGAAGGGGTTCCAACTTTCCCAAACCCAGGGCGATTCTGGGATGTGGTTGATAAATTTGGTGTAAATCAGTTTTACACAGCGCCTACAGCTATAAGAGCACTGGCAAAGGAATCTTTAGAGTATGTAGAGAGGTATAAGCTCAGTTCTTTAAAAGTTATTGGTTCAGTGGGTGAACCGATTAATGAAGAGGCTTGGCAATGGTACCATAAAAACATTGGAAAGGGAAACTGTCCAATTGTTGATACTTGGTGGCAAACGGAGACAGGAGGTATATTAATTTCTCCTATCCCGCATGTTTCTCCTCAAATCCCTACCTATGCGACTACTCCGCTTCCAGGAATTCAACCTATTCTTATGGATAATTCGGGAGCAGAGATCAAGGAATCCGAGGGTGAAGGTAGACTTTGTATCAAATATCCTTGGCCTTCCATTGCAAGAACGATATGGGGAGACCATAAACGCTACAAGGAAACTTATTTCAGTGCTTATCCAGGTTATTATTTTACGGGAGATGGTGCACGAAGAAATAAAGATGGAATGTATCGAATCACGGGAAGAGTTGATGATGTGATTATAGTTTCAGGCCATAATCTTGGAACCGCACCAATTGAAGATGCAATCAATGAGCATGATGAAATAGCAGAATCAGCCATAGTAGGATTCCCGCACGAAATCAAAGGAAATGCCCTCTATGGATTT
>CESZ01062280.1_pt1 | contig 21250 bp, 17 predicted proteins | sample 531081 | NCBI WGS metagenome assembly CESZ01 (sample SAMEA2621260, study PRJEB7988) | marine metagenome | biome: marine biome (ENVO:00000447); feature: surface water layer (ENVO:00002042); material: "saline water (ENVO:00002010), including plankton (ENVO:xxxxxxxx)" | depth 5 m | reverse complement strand
TTCAATAGGTTTTGTGGCGATGCTGCTCTTAGGACAGTATCGGCTGACATCTCCAGAGATGAACAAATACACGTTGCTTGCAATAGTCTTGTATGTGCTGACATGGGCTTACGCCCTAGTCCTTCTTTGGATAAACTTAGGAAAGCTACAATTAATTGGATCTTTGAACCATTAAAGACTACAGCAACTAACAAATATTTAAACAGAAAATTTTGGATTGATTCTAGTGATCGTCTCATGTATGAGGGTAAAGCCCCAGAACTTTCTGACACTAAGCGAGCTCGGATGCCCGCCTTTTTTGAACATGCAAACACCAACTTACCACAGTACTCTTGACTGGGGACGTATCGAGAAGATCATAGATGAACTCGACCAGCAGTTTCCAGATAAGTTCCCAGACCACAACCTATCAGAGAAAGCAATATCTTATAGGGCTGGTCAACTATCAATAATTCGATTACTAAAGAATAAAATTAAAGGAGAATAATTATGTGTATAGGAAATCTCTTTGGAGGAGGCAGAAGCAGTACCCCTCCACCCCCACCACCAGCCCCACCAACCACACCTCCACCCCCAATGCCTGTACAACAGGCTCCTACTCCAGTACCAGAAGCACCTACCCCAGCTCCTATAACTGAAGATGGAACCAAGAAGAAGGCTAAAGTTAAAGCTAAGAAAGTAGCTAAGACTGCAGCTAAAAAAGGTACTACTCAATTACAAACTAAGAAGCCAGCATCAGGTGGACTAAAAGGTATTAACACACCTCAAGGTACTAACACAGGAAACTACACACCATGAAGAACGCACGGCAACGATACCAAGAGTTATCGAGTCACCGTGAACAATTTTTAAACGTTGCTTATGAATGTGCGGAACTAACTATTCCCACATTACTAATGCGAAATGAAGGTGATGCTCTGTATGAGAGCTTTCAAACACCTTGGCAATCAGTCGGAGCAAAAGGAGTTACCACGCTGAGTTCAAAACTCATGCTAGGACTCCTACCTCCGTCTACCAGTTTCTTTAAACTACAACTAGATGACTCAAAGCTAGGTATGGAAATACCACCCGAAGCTAAGAGTGAATTAGATTTAAGTTTTGCAAAGATAGAACGTATGATTATGGATAGCATTGCAGCTTCCACAGATAGAGTACAGATATTTGCAGCTTTAAAACACCTTGTTGTCACAGGTAATGCTTTATTATTTATGAGTAAAGAAGGTATGAAAGTATACCCTCTAAACAGGTATGTAGTTGAAAGAGATGGTAATGGTAACGTAGTAGAAATAGTAACTAAAGAAAGAGTTAGTAAAAAACTACTAGGGTTACCAGAGGTAGATGATGACCAAAATGTTAACGATGATTCTAAAGGTGATTATAAAGGTACTAAAGATGTAGATGTATATACATGTGTCAAGCTTTCAGACAACGGTTGGCGTTGGCATCAAGAAGCACAAGATACAATCTTACCAGATAGTGTAGGTAAAGCACCCAGAGACAAAAGCCCTTGGCTCCCATTACGTTTCGTCACAGTTGACGGAGAAGATTATGGACGTTCCAGGGTCGAAGAGTTCCTTGGGGATTTAAAATCTTTAGAGGCATTAATGCAAGCTGTCGTTGAAGGCAGTGCAGCAGCAGCTAAAGTTGTGTTTACTGTGTCACCTTCTAGTGTGACTAAACCAGCGTCCCTCGCAAATGCAGGTAATGGTGCTATCATACAAGGTAGACCAGATGATGTTGGTGTGGTTCAAGTAGGTAAAACTGCTGACTTTCAGACAGCTTATCAAATGATAAACATGTTAGAGAAAAGAGTAGCTGAGGCTTTCCTTGTCTTAAATGTACGTCAGTCAGAACGCACTACAGCAGAGGAAGTGAGGATGACACAGATGGAACTAGAGAGACAGCTTGGAGGACTCTTCAGCTTGTTAACTACGGAGTTCCTAATACCCTATCTCAACCGTACTATGCACACACTTACTAGAGCTAAGAAGATACCTAGTGTACCTGCAGGTCTAGTTAAACCTACTATTGTAGCAGGTATAAATGCGTTGGGTAGAGGACAAGACAGAGAATCACTAATACAATTTATAACTACTATAGCACAGACTATGGGGCCAGAGGCTTTATCTCAGTATGTAAATGCTGATGAAGCTATTAAACGTCTTGCAGCTGCACAAGGTATTGACATACTCAACCTTGTTAAATCTATGGATGAAAGAAACGCAGAGCAACAACAAGCTATGCAAGCACAGCAGATGCAATCACTAACAGACCAAGCTGGGCAGTTGGCTGGTACACCTTTAATGGATCCTTCTAAGAATCCACAAGCAGTTGAAGGTATAGCAGCAGCCCTACAACAATCACAACCACCACAACAATAACTATGGCAGAAACAATCCGCTACGACACTTCCGAAGATCCTGTAGCAGCTCAAGCTGTTGCAGAAGCAGAAGCCGAATCTTTAAAGGTCGGTGAGGAACTTATGGCAAAGCAAAATAAAATGCTTGCTGGTAAGTATAAAAGTGTTGATGAATTAGAAGCAGCTTATAATGAGTTACAAAAAAAATTAGGTGATGCACCTGCAGAAACACAAACTGAAGAAACAGAAGCAGAAGCAGAACCAGAATATAATTTATATACTGAAGATGGTAAGCCAGATTATAATACTGCAAACGAACTATATGGAGAACAACTAGGAGACTTATTTAAGTCCAACGACATTGACCCGTTTGCAATGAGTAAACACTTTGAAGAGAACAATGGTACGTTATCTGAGGATATGTATGAACAGCTACAGAAAGCTGGCTTAAGTAAAAGTGTTGTAGATAATTATTTAGATGGTGTAAGAAATGAGGTTGGTTTAAACCCTGATACGCCAGAACCAATATTGTCTGAGGCTGAAGTTAAGGAAGTAAAAAATTTAGCTGGTGGTGAGGAAGGTTATGATGCTCTTATGGAATGGGCTAGTAACAATCTAACAAAAGAAGATGCTAAGAACTACGATGATGTCTTAGCTACAGCCAATAAATCAGCTATACAATTTGCAGTCAAAGCACTTATGGGACAATACGAAGATTCGCAGGGAAGAGACTCCCGCATAGTCACTGGTAAAGAGTCATCTACTGAAAACTACAGAAGTATGGCAGAGGTTGTCAGAGACATGAACAAACCAGAATATCAAACTGACGAAGCGTTCAGAGATGATGTTCTAAGAAAACTATCCGCATCAAACTTAAAAGTATAGGAGACTAAAAATGCCAATGGGTAAGGGTACTTACGGAAGTAAGAAAGGTAGACCTTCTAAGAAAGGTATGAGCAAAGGTATGTCTAAACTACCTGCAGCGGTACGCAAGAAGATCTTGAAGAAAAAGTAATGGCAAAGAAATGTCCTTGTAAACATGGCAAGAAAAAAAAGCGTAAGCCTAAGTATAGGTAGAGGCGAGAAGTCCCGCAAGGGCGGTCTCACTGCTAAAGGCAGAGCAAAATATAATCGTGCAACTGGCTCTAAACTCAAGGCTCCACAGCCTGGGGGAGGTTCACGTAAGCGTTCCTTTTGTGCTCGTATGAAAGGAGTCAAAGGGCCAATGAGAAAGAACGGTAAACCAACCCGTAAAGCGTTGGCACTACGTAGGTGGAAATGCTGATGAAGGATATAAAAATCCATAGATTCAAAAGCGATCCTAAACTAACACCGTTTGCACCCGAATGGGATTATAGAATCATAGAAGGAGTTATAGAGGAAGTAGACTTTGGTTACTTAGCAAAGTATTTATTAAGCAAACAAGATGAAGTCCTTAGACTAGAACCAACTCATGATGGTTGTACTGGTTTAGGTATAGATTCAACTACTGCTAGACATACTAATTTTAATATCTTTAATTTTGAAGATCCTGAAATTGATAAATTAAAAATAAATATTAGTATGCTACATAATTGTCTGCTAGAAAATATGAATATGAAAAATGCTATACCTTATATAAAACTTTATACTCAATGTTGGTATAATGTAATGAATAAAGGTCAGAAGATCTATACTCATTTACATGACATAACTCCAACTTGTTATCTAGGGGGACATATTACAGTCCAGTGTGATGATACCTATACAGGTTATACTCATCCAGCCCTTGTACCATTACTAGATGATGACTCGGAAAACGAAGCTTTCGTACACCGAAGCCATAACGTAGTAGGAAAGATAACTCTATTCCCAAACTATATACCACACTTCACAAGTGTTCATAACGGTGATAAGGAGAGAGTAACTATTGCTTTCGATCTTATGACTAGACAACCAACCGCCAACCATGTACAATTATGATTACTGTAACCGACAATTTTTTAACTGAAGAAGAATTTAAAAATATTATAAATATATATCACCCTAAATTTATACCTTGGTCTTTCCAAGATGTAGTACATGATACAGAGTTTATAGGTGACCCAATAGATAACTGGCAGCTGTCATATATGGTACTACCAGACTGTATATTTTATAATTGTTTGATGCCATTATTTGACAAGATGGATATGGATGTTCACTTTAGAGTTAAGTTAAATTTAAACCCTAGGACATCTGCAGTTACAGAGCATGGGTATCATATAGATATTCCTGTTCCCAGTAAGACTGCTATCTTCTACCTAAATACAAATGATGGTTATACTAAATTTGAAACTGGAGAAAAGGTTGAAAGTGTTGCTAATAGATTAGTTGTATTCCCTTCTAATATAAAACATACTGGTACTACTTGTACTAACAATAAAGCTAGACTGGTATTGAATATAAACTACGCACCCAAAGATTCAGCAGAGTTAATTGATAATAATATGTCACCTCTGCAACTTGTTGAGAGTATACCAAATGGCTAAACGAGGATTATATGCAAACATTCACGCCAAGCGTAAGCGTATCGCTGCTGGCTCTGGCGAGAAGATGAGAAAGGTGGGTTCTAAGGGTGCTCCCACCGCAGCTAACTTTAAACGTTCAGCGAAAACAGCAAAACCTTACAAAAAGAAAAAATGAACAACATTTTTCCCAACGAAACACAACCAATTATTATGGATCATAACCACAACAACGATCAATGGCACGTTGCAGAAGAGACTAATGGTAGACTAGCTATGATAGGCTTTGTCGCTGCTATAGGATCTTACATCTTTACTGGTAACATTATACCTGGAATTTGGTAAATGGCTGCAATTACATTATCTAGACCAAATACTAATTGGCAGAATTTTTGTAAGTGGGTAACAAGCACAGATAACCGCCTCTACTTGGGGTGGTTTGGTGTGCTAATGATACCTTGCTTATTAACTGCTACAACATGTTTTATACTCGCCTTTATTGCTGCACCTCCTGTGGACATAGATGGCATACGTGAACCAGTATCTGGCTCTCTACTCTATGGAAACAACATTATATCAGGAGCAATCGTTCCCTCCTCAAACGCAATCGGACTACATTTCTATCCCATCTGGGAAGCAGCAACAATGGATGAATGGCTCTATAACGGAGGGCCATACCAGCTTATCATATTCCACTTCCTTATCGGTGCATTGTCTTACATGGGACGACAATGGGAACTTAGTTATAGATTAGGAATGAGACCTTGGATCTGCGTAGCTTACTCAGCTCCAGTTTCAGCTGCACTTGCAGTATTCTTAGTCTACCCTTTCGGTCAAGGAAGTTTTAGTGATGGTATGCCTCTTGGTATCTCTGGTACTTTTAACTTCATGTTTGTATTCCAAGCAGAACACAATATCCTTATGCACCCGTTCCATATGCTCGGTGTTGCTGGGGTATTCGGTGGAGCTCTTTTCGCTGCTATGCACGGAAGTTTGGTTACTTCATCTATTCTTAAAGAAACAACAGAGGAAGTATCTCAAAACTACGGTTATAAGTTTGGTCAAGACGAAGAGACTTATAACATCGTAGCTGCACACGGTTACTTTGGTAGACTTATATTTCAATATGCTTCTTTCAATAATTCTCGTTCTCTACATTTCTTTCTTGGTACTTTCCCCGTGGTTGGCATATGGCTCACCTCTATGGGAATCTGCACAATGGCTTTCAACCTTAATGGTTTTAACTTTAACCAGTCAGTAGTTGACAGTAATGGTAAAGTTATCCCCACATGGGCTGACATTGTTAACAGACAGAACCTAGGATTTGAAGTAATGCACGAGCGTAACGCACATAACTTCCCACTAGACCTCGCTGGAGAGGTAATTTCAGCACCAACACTCGCATAATGTCACGTCCGTTCATCCTTTCTAGGACGCATGAAACCTAATCATGGAACGGGGATTAGGTATATGGAGATTACCATGAAAGTAACATTCGTATATCGTGGCATTGCTTACACAAAAATAGTTAAGTGAAGCTAAATTTAATAGGGGTGGCATTATTTGCCTCCCTTTTTTTATATCTAGAGTGGAAACCCATTCTAACTTATACAGGAGAAGAGACACCTCAGAGTCGGATCTCTTCTTAATTGGCATTTGCCCTCTACGGAGGATACCTCATGCCGTCATGACGGTGGGATAGACCACAAACAGCTTGGGTCTTAGCTGATACAAATAAGAATCCTACAATTCTAGATCTAGAGACGATACATATAACCTTACAAAATAATGGCACAACAGTCAACAGCCCATCAAGCGTCACAGACCTTTCTGGGTAGAATAAACACAGCGACAAACGCTACAAATAACAGAGATTTGTATTTAAAGCTGTTCTCAGGTGAGATGTTTACTGGCTTCCAAAGAGAGACAATCGCAAGAGATCTCGTAATGAAGCGTACACTTACAAACGGTAAGAGTTTACAGTTCATTTATACTGGACGTACAAGTGCGGAATACCACACTCCAGGAAACAGTATATTAGGAAACTCTGACAAAACTCCACCTGTAGCAGAAAAAACAATTACAGTCGATGACCTATTAATCAGCTCGGCTTTTGTATATGAGCTAGATGAAACACTAGCACACTATGAGTTGAGGGGCGAAATTTCCAAGAAAATTGGATATGCTCTTGCTCAAAAGTATGATAGATTAATCTTCAGAGCTATTGCTAAAGGTGCTAGACAGGCATCTCCAGTAGCACTCAGCAACTTTGTTGAGCCTGGTGGTACACAGATCAGAGTTGGAGCAGGTTCTAATGCAGACGATGCTCTTGACGATCAGCTACTCGTTAATGCGTTTTATGACGCAGCAGCAGCACTTGACGAAAAAGGAGTCAGTGATGATGGTCGGGTTGCCGTACTTAACCCTCGTCAGTACTATGCACTTATCCAAGGTGCAGGTTCTAACGGACTAATTAACAGAGACGTACAAGGTACATCTTTACAAAGCGGAAATGGTGTAATTGAAATTGCAGGTATTAGAATCTACAAGTCAATGAACGCTCCATTCTTCTCTAAGTATGGTACAAAGTATGCACCTGCTAGTGGTGCTTCAGCTGCTACTGACCTTGATACAGTAGATCCTGGAAATACAGGTTCATTCGTATCTGAAGGTATCGAAACAGCTACAGCAGTTACAGGTAACAACTACGGAGCTCGTCAGAACTACGGTGCTGCCTCTAACTTTGCAAACACATGCGGGCTAATCTTCCAAAGAGAAGCTGCAGGTGTAGTAGAAACAATAGGGCCACAGGTTCAAGTAACTTCTGGTGATGTTTCTGTTGTTTACCAAGGCGATGTCATCCTAGGACGACTAGCTATGGGAGCAGATTATGTGAACCCAGCAGCTTGTGTAGAATTGTTCGCAGGAACAACTACAAAGCCAGCAGCTTTCAACTAATTTATACATCTTATGGGGGATTCTTTCCCCCCTTTTTTATTATGGCAATAATACCTTACGGAGTGTCTACCGAACTAGATGCTGTAAACTCAATCCTGATGAGCGTTGGAGAAACCCCAGTTAATACATTAACAGTGCAAAGCCCCGAAGTGGCTATCGCACAAAAGACTCTAAGGCAAGTCTGCCGTGAGGTACAAGCTGAGGGATGGTCATACAACACAGAGAATGAGTATCCTATAAACACCGATACTAACAACCAGATCCAAGTTCCTAATAACGTTTTACAAATGGATCTTAATATATATCAACATGGAAAAGATTTTAATATAATCATCCGTAGTGATAACGGTGTTAAGAAAATATATGACAAGAAAGGTCATACATTTAATTTTGAAAATTGTGAGAAATTATATTTTGATATGATATGGATGGTAGACTTTGAAGATCTGCCACAACCATTTAAAGATTACATGACCGCTAGAGCCTCTAGAATCGCCTCTAACCGTATGGTAAACAATCCTCAGTCAGCTAGGCTATTGGAGACAGATGAGGCTAATCTAAGGGCTTTAGCACTAGAGTATGAGTGTAAGCAAGCAGATCATAATATATTTAATGATTTCCAATATCAACAAGATGCTAACACAGTATACAGACCATTTAAAGTACTAAGAAGAATGTAATGGCACAAATTAATCAACGTATCCCAAACTTTCTAGGGGGTGTATCACAACAGCCAGATAAAATAAAATTTCCAGGACAGTTAAGGGTATGTGATAATGCCGTTCCAGATATAACATTTGGTCTCAGAAAACGTCCTCCCGCAGAGTTTATAGGAACTCTCACCAATGCTAACACATCTGGTCATTGGTATGAGATATTAAGAGATGGAGATGAAAAATATATAATACAGATTACACCTAGTAACAGCGGTTCTATGCCAATTAGAGTATGGGATTTAGCTGATGGTACTGAAAAATCTCTAACAAATTCTAGTGGAGATTCTTTGTTTAGCTATTTAGCTGGAGCTACATCACCATATGCGGTGACAACAATCCAAGACTATACAATTATAGCTAACCCAAATACAACTGTAACTACTACAGGTAATACATTTACACCCATACACAGCGGAGAGTATTCATATGCTAGGCTCGATACTGTTGCTTATAATACTGAATATATTTTATATAGCGGTACAGCTCCCACACCCAACAATTACTTTAGGGTTACTTCTGTAAAAGTAGATGTTAGGGAAGTTGTAAGTGATATAGAAGTAACAAACCAAGGTTCTGGATACTCGACTTCATCACCACCAACAGTAACTTTATCGGGTGGAGGTTCTAGTAATGCTTCTGCTAAAGCAATAGTTGAAGATGGTAAAGTAGTACGAGTCGAAGTGGTTGATGCTGGAAGCGGTTATACATCTGCTCCTACAGTTGCTTTCTCTGGAAGTGGAGGTGCAGCAGCTACAGCCGTTATAGGATCTGGAGCTACATGGAATAGCGGAAATGAAAACCAAGCTAAGTCTGGTACTTTGACTTGGTCATTTTCTGGAGGATCTGCTGTAAATACTACAGGTGCTCAAGTTGGTGGTTCAAATATTACAGAAAATATTGAAGGTAGTTTACAGGTAAATGGTCAAAGTTATATTGCTAATAACATAGAAAACTTTGATGGGTCTGACTTTCTAGGATACACACAGAACTATGATGTTAGATATACAGCTACTGTAAGTTTACAAGACGGTGGTATAATTAAATCAACTAACAAAACAACTGCAGAAAGTCTATTTATTGATGTCACTATTGAAGGTGTTAAGTACCGTGTATCAGTAGAAGCTGTAGAACCAGTAACAACCTATCAAGATGTAGCTAACATAGGTTATTTTAAATCAGCTAAGAATCCAGATAATGGTACTCTTAGTATGGCTACTATTCTTAACGGTTTAAAAAGTTCTGTTAATAGTAATTTAGCTAACGTAACATCTGAAGTAATAGGTAGTGGTTTATTTATGCACGGATCTGCTGCAGATAGTGTAAACTTTCTTGGTGGTGCTGTCAATGAAAACATGAGTGTGATAGGTCAGAAAGCTCAAGATATTTCTAGGTTACCAGCTATGTGTAAACAAGGCTATGTAGCTCAAATATCTAATGCTGCTGATTTAGACACAGACGATTACTATGTAAAATTTGAAGCAGATAACGGTGTATCAGGAGTTGGTAGCTGGGAAGAGTGTGTACGACCTCACAACTTTTCATCTAATAGTGACCCTATGGTGTTAGGATTAAACCCCGCAACAATGCCACATGCTTTGATAAACAACCGTAATGGTACATTTACTTTTGTAAAGTTAGATCTAACTACAGCTAATGCACAAGGTAATCAAAATTACTGGAAAAATAGAGAAGCAGGAGATGACACATCAAACCCATTCCCTACATTTAAAGGTGGTACTATACAAGAAATGTTCTTCCATAGAAACAGATTAGGTATAATCTCTGGAGAACAAGTTGTAATGAGTAAGCCTGGGCAGTATTTTGATTTCTTTATAGTATCTGCTATTTCTTTTAGTGACGATAACCCTGTAGATATAACAGTATCTGATATAAAACCTGCATTTATTAATCATGTTTTACCTATACAAAAAGGTATGTTAATGTTTAGTGATAATGGACAGTTTTTATTATTTACAGAGTCTGATATATTTAGTCCTAAAACAGCTAGACTTAAAAAAATATCTAGTTATGAATGTGACCAAACTATACAACCTGTAGATCTTGGTACGTCTGTACTATTTACATCTAATGTATCTGCATATGCTAGAGCATTTGAAGCAACTATACTTGATGATTCAACACCTCCTAATATCCTAGAACAAACACGAGTTGTTCCAGAGTTTTTACCAAAAGATATAACTAAATCTACTAACTCTGCAGCTATAGGTATAACAACCTATGGTAAGAAAGGTGATACTACAGTATACCATTATAAGTACTATAATGCTGGAGACAAACGAGAACAATCAGCATGGTATAGTTGGACATTAACAGGTAGTATGCAGCACATGTTATATACAGGTGGTAGTTTCTTTACTGTTACTTTTCATGATAATACATATAAACTATGTAAACATGAATACGTTGCTGATGCTAACGCTAATAGAACATATGTATTAGGTGGTACGGCAGCTAATGTAGGATCACCATTACATACTGCAAGATGGTTTGAGGCACATTTAGATAATATGACTATAGCTACAAATGTAGCTGGGTCAGCTCAAACAACTACAACTCCAGAAAAAACTGTACTACGCATACCATATGTACCTGCAAATACTACTGATTTAGTTATGGTAGGTTTGTCTGGAAATGACAGTGCTGGTGACTCTATTGCTGGTACTGTAAGAACAGCTGATGCTGTAGGCAGTGTAGTAGTTTCTGGTGTTACACATGGTACAGTTACGTTTAATAATATTAATCTACATAGTGCAGCAAAAATAGCTGTAGGTTATAAATACACAAGTACTATTGAACTACCTACATATTATTTTAATGTGGGTAATAATGCTTACGATACAGAGGGTGAGCTACGTATATCTGGTATAAATTTTGAACTAGGTGTAGGTGGCCCTATGGAGTTTCATCTTACATCACCATTTCAATATGTAGATGCTAGTGGTAATGTTACTAAAGATATAGATGATTATGTTCAGTATGAGTCTGGCATGTTTGCCAACTCAAGTGTATTTGATAAACCACCCGCAGATTTAGCACGTAGAGTTAGAGTACCTATACAACGAAAGAACGAAAAATATACATTACAAATACAAGTACCAGATCCATTTTCTACCGCCATAATCTCAGGAAGCTGGGATGGCAACTATAATCCAAAACGACATGTACGAAGGTAAGTATATCCAGACCTGCACTCCAGAGTTAGCTCTAAGTGTGGGTCTGAACTTACGCTATGAAGATAGGCGTGAGACAGAAGAAACTTCAGGTTTATGTGCTGAAGCTGCAATTTTAGAGTCTTATTTTAATTCAACATTTACTGTATTTTTTAAGGTTCCCAACGGCAAGGCTGCTGGAGTGGCAGGAGTAACTCCACAAAATATTATATGGATGTTATGTACTGATGCTAGTACAGAGTATCCACATACATTTGTGAAAGAAGCAAAACGCTGGGTAAATAGTTTACTCAATCCTTATTTATGCAACCAAGCAGATATGCGGAATGAAGCTCATATAAGATTACTTAAAATTTTAGGTTTTACTTTTGTTAACTATCATGTCTATAATAATGTCCCTCTTATACAATTTATAAAACCATGTGTGACCCAATCGTATTAGGTATCGCATCTGGAGTTGGTACATTCGTTACTGGTGTTGCAGAACAGAACAGAGCACATCGAGCACAAGTTGATGCTGTTAATCGTTCTAATGCTATAGCACGGCAGAAATATATTAATGATATAACTATTTCGGCATTTAACGACCAACGTAAAGGTGATGTATTTACAGCTCAGTTACAAGCTGACGCTGCAGCAAGAACATCCTTATTTCAACAAAAAGAAATAAATCAAATAGAAGCAAATAGAGCAAGTGAATCTGCACAACAAGAGTTGCGTGAAAAGGTCACAGAGGCAATGTTTGCTAGTCAAGAAAATTTAGCCAAAGCTATTAGATCTCAAGGTACTGTATTAGCTAGTGGACAGCAAGCTGGTCAATCTATGATGTTATCATTAGATGATGTAGACCGTGAGTTTGGTATGAAACAAGCTCAATTAGATGCGTCTGTATTTGATGCTACTAAAGCTTTTGGTATAAAACAATTTGGTGTAAACCTTGACCAATATAATTCTGATATGTCAGCAGTTAACAACTTAACAACAACAGCAGTTGCTGCTCCTATCGCATCATTCAAAACAATGAGACCAACTAAACAGAAAGCACCTCCTAAACCATCTATGCTTACCCCATTACTTAGCGGATTCTCTGCAGGTGTAAATACGTGGTCAGGTGTAAAAACAGCCCTCGGATAATTAATTATGTCATACAAAAGAAGTACGACTTTTACAGGTTACAAAAATAGAACCGTTGATAAAACTGATGTAGTAGATCAGATTAACAAAGCTAAGGTTTTGGATACTCAACGGAAAGAAACTGTAAAAGAGTTCGGTCAGCAAGCTACCAACCAAGTTACTGAAATGACACGCTTATCAGATCTTGAAGCTAAAGCTGATAAGTACGAACTAGAAAATTTAGCAAAATTTAGTAAAGCTCTTACAACTGCTTTAGATGTAGGTGCTAAAACATTAGGTGTAGAATATATTAAGAGAAAACGGCAAGAAGGTCTTGATAATCATAGAGACGCTTTAGGTGGTGATGAAGAAGCACTAGCTAAAACAGCATTAGATGCTAAACAACTTGCTGAAATAGAAACAAGATTAAAAGAATTAGAACTAGAGAAAGGTAGAGCATTATCAGAGGTAGAAAAAACCAACCTCACTATGTCACTAGAGGAGCGTTTTAGATTAGAAAATGCTAAAAAATTTGGTACAAACTTTGCCTATGGTTATCAAAAAGCAACTTTACAAGAAGGTGCTAAAGGTTTTATGCCTTGGTTTCAAACAGAAATTACTACCAGTAAAGAAACAGTAACAATTACTCTTGATAATGGTGAACAGAAAGAAATCCAAGTTAAAGATTATAATACCTTAACAACAAGTACAGAACGTAAACAAGTTGAAGATAAATTATTAGTAGACTATATTGAAAAAGTTAATACTACTACCTTAAGTAATTTAGTTGTAAATCAAGTATTATCTAAAAGTCTTGTTGAACAACTTAGTAGATGGAGAAGTTTACAGTTAGATCAAGAAGTTAAAACTAATGCTGCAGATGCTTTAGAAAAGAAACATATAGATATTCATAATTCTATTACTAATTTTGATGGATCTGATGATGCACAGTTTGGTCTTATAGAAGCAAGTATCCAAGATGGATTTACAAACGGTAGAGCATTACAAATTAGCAAAGGTGTTACAGCTGCTGCTGGTCTTACTAATAGAGAAGAAATAAAAGAAGTTATTATTGATGCTTTAGCTACTATTGATGATGAACAGTTAAGAGAACAAATAGCAGAAAAATTATTTAGAGGCACAGAATTTACAGTTCCAGGTATTGGTTCTGGCATTTTAGATTCTGATGTCTTTGGTGGTGCGTTTGACAAAGATCAAATAATGATAGATATTGCATATAAGATAGAACAAAATAGAGAAAAAGAAAATGTAAAACAGAAAGCTATATTAAAGTCTACTATAAATACTTTAAAATATCAACTAAATCATAATGAGATTTCTCAATCTCAATATATGCAAGAGTTAACTAACTTAGAAGGGACTTTGGGTTTGAAAGTTGATAATGGTATGCAATTAATTGCAACAGCTAAAACTTTTGAAAAAACAATTCTTACTGTAACTAATGGTGAACTTTTAGCAAAAGAAGAAATAGCAAGATATGGTGTAATAACAGAAGCTACTTTTGTAAGGTTACCAACAGAATTACAAGACAAATATGAAGGTAAGAAAGCTGATGGTTTATTATGGTTTGAAACTGATGATGGAAAAAACATAGTTACAGAATTTGCTACTAACAGTAAAAATGAACTTACTCAAATTTATTCTGGTGCTACTACATCAGGTGACAGCTTAAGTGTTAAATCAACAGAGTTAGCTAATGCTATTGATTTTGCAAACGATAAATATGTTTGGGATATAGCAAGAGCGTTAAAGGCTGACCCAAGTGTACCTCAACCACCAGATGGTGTTGACGCAGATCAATACTATTTTGAGTTAGCTACAAAATCAGTTCTTGCTCAGATACAAAATGCTGGTGACCCTCAATTAAAAGTTGAGCAAAATCCATTTGCTTTAACTATAGGTGGTGCTGGTATGGAAAGTAAGTTTAAAAACCCTATTTTTGGTTATGATAATCTACCATACGATATATCAAATATTCAAATAAAAGAGGTTATAAATCTTACTGATTTAGTTGAGGCAGAGAAAAAAATTTTTGCATCTCAAGATGGAGCAAAATTGTTTGAAAATGGTGATCTTTTAGCTCATATTCCTGAAAATCGTTTACAAGAAATTTTACAATTTAAAACAACTGAAGATGGTATTTGGTCAAGTGAAAGTGGTTTCTTAGTAAAACTAGCATTACTAGACCCTTTAAAAAGAGATGTTTTTACATTAGGTGAGATGTTACGTAAACAATACATCCCAGGCTATGAGGGTATTGATTTAACTACATTACCAAAAGAAACTCAAATACTTATTGAGCAGATTAAAAACTCAGATATAGAAATTAGAACTGCTTTAGCTAGTCCTTATGCACATGATAACACTAGAGGTTTTGACATGTTAGGTAAGGTTGATAATTTTAGTCTAATGAACTCTATGAAGGGTTTAGGTTTTGGTATAAATAATTTAGATGATGGTACTCTTGCAGAAATATTAGGCAGTGAAAATGTAAACATTACTCGTGAAGATTTTGATAATAATGTGGATGGTGCTCAAGATAAAGTGTTAAAAATTCATCTTAATAATCTTTTAAAAGAAGCTGCTAAGTATACAAACGACAAACTTGTTATGATACAAATGGTTGCTATTGGTTTAAAAGGCGGTGATATGAAAACTGATTATGGTAGTATTAAGTACAAAAACTTAATGAATGAATCTTTAGTTACATATTATACAGGCTTTAGTTTAAGTGATGAGTCACAACTTTATAGTGCATTTGAAAGAGGTTTGGATGGTCAAGTTAAAATTACTAATATGGATGGAGTTAGTATTGAAAATCCAACAGTAACTCCAGCTGTTATTGAATCTAAAATAAATGAACATCTGGCTATTAAACCAGAACAATATATTGATGGTAACACTAACAAAATAAACCCACAGTGGAGAACGTGGAACGCTAAGATGACGCAGTTAAATGCTCAAAAAGATGTAATTGATTTACTAACAGATCCAGGTTTTGCAAATATTAAATTTGGTATGGGTAGATCTCTACTTCCTGCAGATACAGATTCCCATTTTGCTTGGTATGCTGTTATGGAAGCATTAGGTGGTAGAAAAAGTTATATAGAGTTTTTAGATAATACATCCAAGAAATTTATAGAACAAACTAAGTATAAAATTTCTCCTAGATCTTTGTCATTTAGTGCCACATTAATAGGTAGAAAAGAAATTATGGATGCTTGGTCTGATTTTGTTAGAAAAGAATTATTATTAAAACCAGAGTTCTTTAATTTACAGGTAGCAGAAAATGAATGAAAATGAACTATTGTCAGAACTGTCTAATTATGATGACAGCCTTCATGACGAGTTAGTAGATGAAAAAAAGTTTAGTAGTATAACACAAGAAATCCAACCTAAATCACAACTTACTCAACAAAAATTAGAGGAAGCACAAGGAAATGCTGCAAAAGCTCAAGGGTTTTTACCAGATAACCCACTACAATTACTACAAGAAACTGGTACTGCCTTAGTAGGTGGTGCTGCAGATGCTGTTGATAGTGTAGGTAGTTTTGGAGATTTAGTTGGTGATACATTAAAAACAGGTGTAAATAAATTATTTGGTAGATCTGACGAAACACAAAATCCTTTTAGTCCAGATTATCAAGCAGGTGCTTGGTGGGATATACCAGATGACATAGTACCAGAAAACCAATCAGGACTAGGTCAACTTACACGAGGTCTTGTAGAATTTGGTTTATTATCAGTAGCTACTGCTAAAGTAGGTGGTGTTCTTAAACTAGGACAGGTAGGTGCTAAGGCAATACCAATGAGCCAAAAATTATATAACAAGGCTAGATTAGCAGGGTTTGGACAGAAAGGAGCTAAGATGATCTCATTTGTACCTAAGGGTGCAAAGATAGCGTCTGAGGGTGCTATAGCAGATTTAATATCAAGTAGTTCTGAGATGGGTAACATAGCAAACTTAGTTAATGAGTATGCACCTTGGATACCTTTTTCAGAAGCTCTTGCAGTAGATCCAGAAAAGGACACAGCATGGATAGCTAGAATTAAAAGTGTTACTGCTGGTTCTGGTATGAACATAGCAGGTCATTTCTTAGCAAGTGTTATTAAAAATGGATATAGAGCTTTTAAAGACGTTAAAGGCGGTATGTCTGTTGAAGAAGCTAATTTTAAAGCAAACGAAAACATACAAAAAGATTTAGATGCTGAGTTTAAATTAGATGACAAAAATTTTAGTAACCTTGAAGCATATAACAGAAGTAAAGGATTAGGTATTGCTAATAGAAATAACAGAGTAGAGTATAATGCTGAACACCTTGACATGTGGGACATTGATGAGTTTCAAGACTTATTAGATGGTGCAGATCCTAGTCCTGAAATGTTAGCTATTTTAAAACGTAGGTACCCTAATTTTGACCCAGAAAATTATGCTGTTGATATACAGCGTCAACTAGCGATTGCAGACTTAAATGAAACAGCAGAACGTATAGGAGCATCAGCTGGGGATCCTTGGATAGCAGATATAGGGCAAAGTTTAAAACAAAAAGCTAACGCTATTATTAGAAAACCAGATCCTTTTGTTGACCCCGCACAATTCTCTGATGCACAAAAAGCTGATCTACGTCCAGGTAGTGATAATGTTAAAAACAATGTAAACCAAAACGTAGCTGAAAGTATAGCTATGAGTAAACGTGGTTTAACAGGAGCTTCACCTACACCAATATTTAAGTCTACTACTATAAGAGGTCTAGCATTAGGTGACGAAAATTTATTTAAAGTTATAAAAGAAGTAGCCGATGAATTATCTGAAAGTATATTTAAAGGACAAACATCTTTAGGTAATAAAGATTTTCCTATAAAATACACCAATGCAGAAATAAGAAACTTAGTATTAGAACAAACATCTGAGTTACATGCAACTTTAGCAGAAGGTGGAGATGATATAGTTAGAACTATGAAAAATTACCTTGAAGGTAAAAAAGGTGATTATAACATTTATGCAATATCTGGTGAAGAAGTTATTACTATTAGTCCTATAACTAGAGCTGCAACTCAATTACTTGTATCTACTTTGGCACAACAAATAAGAGCTATTGCTACAGGTGCTATTGATTTACCTAAGGGTATGAATAAGTTTAGACAAGCTGACCAAATCTATGACATGATGAAAGTTCTCATGTTAGAGCAAAAAAAGGCAGGTTACTTTGCAGGTAATACTTTAGGTGCTATGAATCAAGCTAAAACTGGCTTGAAAGAAATAATGCAAAAAAGACTTAAGGCTGGTTATGATGATGTAGTAGAGGAAAATGAAAATTACTTTGCTTATTTAAAGAAGATACGGAAGAAACAAGGTGAAGAAGTTGCAGATCAACTACACGAACTACACATGTTATCAGACGGTGTGGTTAGTAGATTAGAGCATATACACAAATGGTTACAGGCACGTACAACATTGAATCCTCTTAGAATACTAACAGGGACGATGGTGGATGGTACTAGGGTTAAACCAAGGCTTAGTGCAGAACTATCTAGTGTATACTACAACTCGTTACTTAGTAACCTACGTACTCCATCTAAAGCTGTCTTTAGTACAAACTTAGTAGCATTAATGCGTCCTTTCCAAGCATTACTTGGTGCTACCGTAAGAGGTAATAAAAATGAAGCATTTATTGCTGCATCTATGATAAACTCTTTAGGAGCTGCCTATGCAGAAGGTTTACAAGCATGGAGACATAACTGGGATCTAGGTATAAATAGAAAAGCGATGTCATATGCAGGTAAGTTTCGTTTAGAGAAAGATTTAGAAAACTTTAAATTACTTGAGCCACACATAAGACGACATGGAAACATACACGAACAAAGGTCTTACGGTATTCTCTCGAATATTGTTAATTTTAATACCTCTCCTATTGCTAGATATAGTGTTAACATAATGGGTGCTGGGGATGCTTTAGCTAGAACTGTAATTGGTCGTATGGAAATGAGGCATAGAGCTGCAAGATCAGTTATTGAATCATCTACAACCCCCCTTAATCAAGTTGACATTAATAAAATGGCAACAAAAATTGAAGAGACTTTTAGAGATGAGATATTTACTAAAGATAGGTATAATCAATACGTAGTTACTGATAATGCAGCTTCTTTGGCAGGTGATGAGGCAGCTTTAACTACTGCTTTACCTAAAAACTTGCAGGTTTTAGAGCAAATGTCATCATTACCTATAGGTCAATTCTTCTTCCCCTTTGTCCGAACTGGTTATAATGCGTTACGTCTTACTTGGGCTCATACAGGTTTAGAGAAATTTACCAAAAAATACCATGATATTATGGAGGTAAGTAAAACTAGACCTAAAGTATTAGAGCAATATGGTATTAGACCACAAGATGTAGACCAAGCTAGGGCATTAATGAGTGGACGTATAGCTGCAGGTAATAGTATAGCTGGTTTAACAACTATAATGGCAATGACAGGCTTCATTACAGGTGATTTACCTTATGATAATGAGACTAGACAACTTTGGAGACAAGCAGGTATACAACCAAACTCCTTTACAATCCCAGGATCTAACGTATATGTGTCTTATAGAACACTAGAACCTTGGAATACTATTATAGGTTTCTTTGCTAACCTAGGTTCAAACATGGCTGCCTTAGATGAGGACTTTATGGATGAAGCTTTCCAAAAAGGTACATTCATGGCAGGTTCAATTCTAGTTGATAAGTCCATGCTTGCAGGTGTAGATGACTTAGTAACACTGTTTAGTGCTAGTCAGATGTCTGGAGTTAAAGCCCAAAGAGTATTAGGCGGTCTATTTAGAAGAGCAATACCATATTCTGGTTTAATGGCTGGTTTAGGTGATGCAATACAAGCAAACGAAGTAGAAGCCAATAACTTTTTTGAAGAAATAATTAGAAGAGATGTAATATTTAAAAAAGGTTTACATCCAACTTACGATATACTTAATAAAGATAGGTCTGGTAAACCGTTTGTAGCTTCTCCTACTAACCCATTACTAAGAGCAATCAACTTAATTAGTCCTGTAGCTATAGTTTTTGCAGATAAAGACCCCGTTAAAGAGGCTTTATTACGTATTAACTATAACTTACCATCTGAAATAACAACATTCAAAGGTGTACCTTTAACTTCTAAAGAAAGATCTATGATACAAAAGTTGATGTCTCAAGATGTTACCTTTAGACGTAATTTAGAAGCTATAGTCGGTAATCCATCATGGATAGCTGGTGTAGAGGCGTTTGAAAAAGGTAATAATTTAAGGCGAGACGGTGGTGATGTTAGAAAAACACTATTTTATCACCAAATTAGAGTAGAGTTTCAAAAAGCTAGAGCAAGAGCTTTCGCACGAATACAGGTTACAATGCCTGATTTATGGGAAAAAGTACAAAATAGAATTGCACAAGAAACAGCAGTTAAAAGAGGTATATATAATTATAAGGATTTACAAAAACACGGAATTTAACATTGATTATCAATGGCAGTTACAACTAAAAAACTATTCCCTGCCACGTCTAATGCAACAACAACTGTATTTAGCCCTGTCGGGATACAACTGAATAACCAAGATGATCTAGATGTTTATGTTACACTGTCGGGTGGTACTAGAGTGCTGCAGTTACGCCAATCTACTGGTAGTACTGCACAGGCTAGTCACCCACAGGTGAACAATACAGACGGATTATACTTCCCTGCAGTTTCTGTAGGTACAACTTTATATAACTACACGCTTTCCACTGATAACAATACAATTACTTTTAACTCTGCACTACCTCAAGGTGCAGTAGTATTCTGTGAACGTAGGACTAGAGATGCGTCTGGCACATACACCACATTTGCCAGCGGTAGCACAATAAGAGCTACAGATCTTAATAACTCATCTACTGAGTCTAATTTTACAGCACAAGATGGTAGAAACAAAGCACTAGAAACAGAAGGTGTCTTGTTTAGAGGCGATCAACCAAGCACAAACTTTGTTACTACAGATCATATTGTTGCTGGTACAATCGTAAGAGGAGATATAGCTAATGATGCTATAGATGGCACTAAGATAGCAGATGATAGTATAGATTCGGAGCATTATGTCGATGGGTCTGTAGACACACAACATATTGCAAACTTAAATATAACTACAGCTAAACTAGCAGCAGATGCTGTAACATCAGCAAAACTTGCAGACAATGCAGTAGTTACAGATAACATTGTAAATGCTAATGTAACACATGATAAATTAGCTAATGATGCAGTAGATGGAGACAATATAGCTGATGATTCTATTAATTCAGAACATTATGTTGATGGATCTATAGATACAGCACATATAGCAGATTCACAAATTACTACTGCTAAAATTGCTGCTGATGCTGTAACAGGTGCTAAGATTGCAGATGA
>CESZ01004387.1_pt1 | contig 21535 bp, 18 predicted proteins | sample 531081 | NCBI WGS metagenome assembly CESZ01 (sample SAMEA2621260, study PRJEB7988) | marine metagenome | biome: marine biome (ENVO:00000447); feature: surface water layer (ENVO:00002042); material: "saline water (ENVO:00002010), including plankton (ENVO:xxxxxxxx)" | depth 5 m | reverse complement strand
CACTTTTCTTAGATGAATAGTTTAGTAAAAATTATTCTTAATATAATCCCAAGAAGCATTCTAACAAGATTAAGTTTTCTTTTAAAACCGCTAATTAAAATATATTTAAGCGGCAATAAATATATTGATCCTATTGACGGATCAAGTTTTAGGAAATTCCTTCCCTATGGATACAATAATGTAAGGGAAAATGCTTTGTCTCCTTCAACCTTTTCATTAGAAAGACATAGGCTATTGTGGTTGTACTTGAAAAATGAAACAGATTTTTTTAAAAAAGAGCTTAAAGTTCTTCATTTTGCGCCTGAAGCGGCATTTCTTGAAAAATTTAAAAAACTTAAAAATATTTCATATGATACCATCGATTTAGACTCCCCCCTGGCAAATATAAAAGCTGATATTTGTGATCTGCCACTAGATGATGAGTCCTATGACTTTATTTTGTGTAATCATGTTTTAGAGCATATAATCGACGATAAAAGAGCTATGCAGGAATTATACCGCGTATTAAAAAAAGACGGCATTGGAATTTTCCAAGTACCTATAAATATCTCAAATAAAAAAACATATGAAGATTTTACAATTACTGATCCTAAAGAAAGAAACAAAGCTTTTGGACAATACGATCATGTAAGAATTTACGGAATGGATTTTTTTGACAGACTTGAAGAAGCAGGCTTTACGGTGGAAAAATGTGAATATACATCTAAATTTACCTCGGAAGAAATCGTTAAATATTGCTTACCTAAACAAGAAGTAATTCCTGTTTGCAGAAAATAAAAATTAATAAAAACTATTTAAATCCAATTCTTCAAGCTCATTATTATCATTCTCAAAAATTACTAGAGATGAAATATTAGGATTATTATTGAAGAAATCTTTTATTTCGTGTAAAGTCATTGTGTGAAGCGCTGTTGCATAGGCATCTGCATCAATACATAAAGGTGATTTAACTGTAACACTTAAAATATTAGTTCTACTAGGATAACCACTGAAGGGGTCAATTATGTGAGCATAACGATTACCCATAGAATCAATTTTGAATTTTCTATAGGTACCTGAAGATGCTAGTGAAGTATTATTTATCTCAATTGTGCTGTAAATACTTCTGTCGCCGTCAAATCTTGGCATATCAATAGCTACCACCCAAGGCTTATTTTTATTCATATTTAAACCAGAGGCTGTGATTTCTCCACCAATTTCTACTAAATAATTTTCTATTTTTTGATTTCTTAAAAAATTTCCGATTTGATCGACAGCATATCCCTTAGCTAAGGCGTTAAAATCTAGATATGAATCAAATGGTCTTTTGACATTATCATCAATAATTTCAAATTTGTCAAATCCGATTTTTTGAAGCAAGTAAGGTAGCTTATCATCTTTAAAATCAGATTCAATATTAAATTTTTCAGGGCCAAAACCCCAATAATTGACCAATAATCCAATCGATGGATCAAATCTACCATTAGTTTCTTTGTAAATTATTTTTGAAGAATTAAAAACATTTTTAAAATGATAGTCAATTTTAGGTTCCTGATTTTTATTTAATTTAGAAATTATAGAATTTGGCTTATATGTTGACATTGAGTTATCTATTTCATTCAAAATACTATCAATTTCTTTTGAGAAATTTTCGTTTGTGATGCCGCAAAATTGAATATTATATGTTGTGCCGTAAACATTACCTGTTAAACTTGTAAAATATAACCCAATGTCCTCTGGGGATTCGCGGTCATTTAAATGACAAGGATTGTTACAAGAGTAAATAAAAGGAAAAATAAAAAGTAGTGATACAATATTTTTCATAAAAGGAATAAAGTTAGATATTTTAAAGTTTATCCTCCAAAATCGTCAAAACGAATATTTTCGTCTGGGATACCAAAATCTTCTCCCATTTTTTGAACCGCTTGATTCATAAGTGGAGGACCGCAAAAATATAACTCAATATCCTCTGGAGATTCGTGGTCATTTAAATAGTAATCTATTACACAATTGTGAATGAAACCTAAAAATCCATCTCCTTCAGAATTTAAATCTTTTTTTACTTTCCAATTATCTTCTTTAAGAGGGTCAGAAAGTGCTACATAGAATTTGAAGTTTGGAAAATCCTTTTCAAGTTTATAGAAATGATCTAAATAAAACAGTTCCTTTCTGGATCTTCCTCCATACCAAAAAGTTATTTTTCTTCCTGTCTGCAATGTTCTAAATAAATGATATAAATGTGACCTCATAGGGGCCATACCAGCCCCACCTCCAACATATAGCATTTCAGCATCTGATTCGTTAATAAAAAATTCACCATATGGACCAGAAATTATTACTTTATCACCAGGTTTCCTTGAAAATATGTATGATGATGCTATCCCTGGATTAACATCCATCCAGTCATTTAATTTTCGGTCATAAGGAGGGGTTGCAATTCTAACATTTAACATAATATCTCTTCCCTCTGCAGGAAATGATGCCATTGAATATGCTCTCTCAACAGTTTCACTATTTTTCATCACTAGAGGCCAAAGCTTAAAGTTATCCCATTCTGATTTAAATTTATCAGCTGAGTCATGTTCTTGAGGATGAGCTGTTATATCTATATCACTAAATTTTACCTCCGATTCAGGAATATCAATTTGAATATATCCACCAGCTTTATAATCCATGTCTTCTGGAATTCTTACAACAAATTCTTTTATAAAAGATGCCACATTATAATTACTTACAACCGTAGCTTCCCATTTTTTAATACCAAATACTTCCTCAGGGATTGTAATATCCATGTCTTGCTTGACCTTTACTTGACATGCCAGTCTTGCTCCAGATTGCAATTCTTTTCTAGTGAAATGAGGAGTTTCAGTAGGTAATGCCTCACCTCCACCAGATTTTACATGGCATTCACATTGAATACAAGTTCCTCCTCCTCCACATGCTGAGGGAAGAAATATCTTTTGGCCGCTTAAAGTAGTCAATAAGGAATCGCCTGATGCAACTTCAATTTCTTTTTCTCCGTTAATTTTTATTTTAACCGGTCCAGATGGAGCTAATCTTTCTTTAACAAAAAGTAAAACTAATATTAATAATAATGAAACTGCCAAAAGAATTCCTACTACTAATAAAATTGACTGCATTATAGATGTGGCTAAAAACATTTTCTAATTTATTACATTATTAATTTTATAAACAACTTCTTTTTCATCTTGCTTCTCATCATTATTTTCCGATTTATCACTTTGAGCTAAAATTTCTTTTGGGGCTTCGTCACCTCCAGTTAACATGCCACCAAAACTCATAAAGCCAATAGCCATAAGCCCAGTGATAATAAAAGTGATTCCTAAACCTCTTAATGGAGCGGGCACAGCTGAATATCTAATTTTTTCTCTAATAGCAGCAATGGCTAATATTGCAAGAAAAAATCCAAATCCAGAACCAATCCCATATGTAGTAGCTAACTGAATAGAAGCAATTTCTCTAGATTGCATAAATAGGGAACCTCCTAAAATAGCACAATTCACTGCAATCAGCGGTAAGAAAATTCCAAGTGAATTGTACAAGGATGGTGAAAATTTTTCAACTATGATTTCAACGAGTTGGACCATGGTAGCAATAGTTGCGATAAACATGATAAACGAAAGAAAACTCAAATCATAATCAATTAAGCTAGGATGAAGCCATTCTAATGCGCCATCTTGTAATACATATTGATCTAATAACCAATTTAGAGGAACTGTAATCGCCAAAACGAAAGTTACCGCAGCACCAAGCCCAATTGCGGTTGAAACCTTTTTAGAAACAGCAAGATAAGAACACATTCCTAAAAATGTAGCAAATACCATATTGTCAATAAAAACAGACTTAAAAAATAATTCAATATGCTCCATCTATTCTTCGATTAAATGTTTACTTTTTGCTCTTTGAATCCAAATTATAATTCCAACTACAATTAATGCCATTGGAGAAAGCAGCATAAATCCATTATTTTCATAGCCAAATGCATATAAACCAGTCTTATCAATGGGGTCACCAAGTACAGGAATACCCCAAAGCGTTCCCGATCCGAGAAGTTCTCTAAAAAAACCAACCATGATAAGTATTACAGCATAACCAAAAGCATTCCCAATACCATCTAAAAATGACCTCCATAGTCCATTACCTAGTGCAAATGCCTCAAACCTTCCCATAATAATACAATTTGTAATTATTAATCCAATGAATACAGATAGGGTCTTACTCAATTCATAAGCAAATGCTTTAAGTACTAGATCAACTATAATTACAAGGGTTGCAATAACTGTAAGTTGAACAATAATCCTAATTTTTGAAGGAACTATATTTCTTATCATTGAAATTACTACATTACCAACTCCCATTACAAATAATACTGACACAGACATAACAACAGACGCCTCAAGCTCAGCGGTAATTGCTAATGCTGAACAAATACCTAATACTTGAACCGTAATTGGATTATTGTCAGACAAAGGATCAGATAATAGTTGACGATCTTTTTTAGAAAGTAATCCCATATTATTAATTATTTAGTGTTTTAAAATGATCAGATTTAAAGTATGATTGATATAAACTTAAATCACTTCTAATCATTGCTGTTACTCCATCACCAGTTATTGTTGATCCAGCAATAGCGTCAACTGCATTATCCCATTTACGTTCATTTTTGGGATCTAAATTTTTCTTGGAAACTTCAACTCCTTTAAAATTTCCATTTTTGTCTAAAAGTTGTTCACCAATAAAATCATCCATAAAGAACCTTTGTTTAATATTGGCGCCTAAACCAGGGGTTTCAGCTTTATGATCAAAATAAACTCCTCTAATTATCATATTTTCATCTATAGCAATATAAGCCCAAATTGCATCCCAAAGACCTTTACCACGAATCGGTGCGACAAACAGATTTTCTCCATCTTTTTGAGCAATGAAAAGTGGAAGCTTTCTTTTATAGCTTGGATCTTTCTCTAGAACCTTTTCCTTTTTTACATCAATTAAGTAAGCTTTATTATCAGAAAAAACTTTGCCATCCTGAATATAAACTTGATCTGTTATGTACTTATTAAATTCGTCTTCAGCATTTTCAGAGGAAATAAACTTTACACTATTACCCTCATTTTCATTAATTCCTATAGCATATAAAATATTTTGTTGCTTCTCAACTAACTTATTAACTCTAATCATGGGAGATGTTAAAAAGTTAATCGAAGATAATAATGTGCCAACAATAACAACTAAGCCAGTGGCAAATAACAAGGTGTAGGAATTTTTTTCAGTATTTAGAGCCATATTTTAAGCTGTTTTAACTTTTAATCTTTTTAATCTCATTTTAACGTTAGACTGTATAACGAAGTGATCAATGGTAGGAGCAAATACATTCATTAATAAAATCGCTAAAAATACTCCTTCAGGATACGCAGGATTAAAAACCCTTATCATAATGGAAATAAAACCTATTAAAAATCCATAAATCCATTTCCCTCTATTTGTTTGTGCGGCAGTTACAGGATCAGTAGCCATAAATACAGCTCCAAAGAGAATACTACCAATTAAAAGATGTTCCCAAAATGGAACACTCATAAGACCATAGAATTTACTTGAATCAGTAATTATTCCTGCTTCAATAACTAGATTAAAAATTAAACCCATTACCAATGCTCCAATTAAGGTACTTATAATAATTCTCCAACTACCAATTTTAGTAAAGATTAAGAATAAAGCACCAAGAATTATAAGTAATTTTGAGGTTTCACCAATTGAACCAGGGATGAATCCAAAAAACATATCATAATAATTATATAAAATATCTTGATTTTGAGCATAACTTCCTAATATGGTCTCCCCTGTCATGGCATCCATCTGAGATCCTTCAGCAATTAGCTTTGATCGCTCAGTTGCTCCGTAAACCCAAACCTTATCTCCACTCATCCAAGTTGGATAAGCAAAAAACAGAAAAGCTCTAATAGTCAAGGCAGGATTTAAAATATTCATTCCTGTACCGCCAAAAACTTCTTTACCAATAACAACTCCAAAAACTACAGAAACTGCAAGCATCCATAGTGGCAAATCAACAGGAACAATTAACGGAACTAACATTCCGGTAACAAGATATCCTTCCTCAACCTCATGGCCTTTGATAACTGCAAAAATAAATTCAACGACAAGACCTACCGCATAAGAAACTATAACAAGAGGCAATACCTTCATAGAGCCAATCATGAAATTATCAAAAGTTAGAAAGTTTCCAAATAAAGAAACCTCAGTTGCAATATTTTTGGCTGCATCTACAGCAATATTATGTTGATACCCAGCATTAAAGATTCCAAAAATTAAACAAGGCACTAAAGACATAATAACTGTATTCATTGTCCTTTTAAGATCATCAGCAACTTTTACATGTGTACCAGATTTTGTAATTTCATTTGGTGTGTACAAAAAAGTGTGAAATGCGTTAAATGCAGGCGCCATTTTACTACCTTTAAAATCTTGTTTTATTTCGTGTAATTTTGATTTAAATGACATATTTAACCTATTTCTTTTTTCATTAAATCTAACCCTCTTCGAATAATATTTTGATGAGGTTGCTTAGAAACGCATATGAATTCTGTTAATGCAAAATCTTCAGGTGATATTTCATACATCCCTAAAGACTCCATTTCGTCTAGATCTTCATACATACAAGCTTTTAATATTTGCATTGGATATATGTCAAGAGGAAAAACCTCCTCAAATGAGCCAGTTACTACAAAAGCTCTATGTTCACCATTAGTATTTGTATTAAGATCATATTCTTTATCAGGAAAAAGCCAGGAAAAAGTTAGTGCTCTTGAAAAAGAAAACTTATCAAATATAGGCTTAGCCCAACCAAACAAATCATAATCATCTCCCTCTGGAATGACCGTAATTTCATTACTGTAGTATCTTAAATTAAAACTTGATTCAAGTTTTTTTCCAGTAAGTACATTGCCTGAAATTATTCTTGATTTCTTATTTTTTAAATCTAAAAAAGATAAAACATCCGCTCCAATTAATGTATTAATGTACTTTGGATCAGATACAGATGAACCAACAGTGGCAATTAATCTTTTAGCTGCAAACCTACCAGTTAAAATTGTATTACCTATGATTGATAAATCTGGAATATTTATCGTCCAAACTATTTCACCCTTATTTATAGGAGATATTTTGTTAATTACTGTACTTAGATTTCCTGCAGGATGAGGTCCAGTTACATTATGTATAACTACATTTTCCAAATCTCTTAAGAAACTATTACTTTCTTTCCTAATAGAAATATGTATCGATCCCGTGGTTAATTTTGAAAGATATATAATTGCTGCCGTTATATTTTCTTTCTCATCCTTAGTGATAAAATCATAATCTGCCGCAAGAGGAAAAGAATCAAAACCTGAAATAAAAATATCACGAGGAACAGAGTCAGGATCAGCAATAATATCATAGGGTCTTTGTTTAACAAAAACCCATAAACCATTTTTAAGAAGAAAATTGAGAATATCAGTGGATTCAAATGAATCTAATTTGTTATTTTTTTTGTAAATAATCTCTTGATCCGCTATTATTTTTATCTCTAAAACTCTTCTTCTTTCACCTCTGACTATTTCATGAATTATTCCGGAAACAGGAGAAACAATTCTTACCCTTTCAGAATTTTTATCATAAAAAAGTGTATCGCCAGCCAATATTTTATCATTTTCTTTGACCAAAAGTTTTGGAAATACTCCATGAAAATCAGAAGGGAAAATAGAAAACTTTTCAGTAGGTTTTGGCGTGTAGATTCTAGGCGATGCTTTGCCAATCAATTTTAAATCTAAACCTCTTTTTACAACAATGTCTTGTGACATAAAATCCTATAAGATTATTATCTAAGTTAAATTTGTTGCAAAAATAAGCCAATATTGAAGATCATACAATTAATTTTTAATTATTTTTATTAAGATTTTTTAACAAAAAATGAAAAAAAAAATAGGATCATTGTTTCTGCTATATTTTGTTGTGAATTTTTTATTTCCCCAATCAATTTCACCATCTCTCTTAAAAACTATTTCATTCAAAAAACCTAACGAAATTAAATCTTCAAATCTTTTAAAAGTTGGTTTAAATGAGCCATTCTCGATTTCATTTGATATTCTTTCTGGATTTGAATATGACTTGTATTATTCTTTGGAGCACTGTGATTTTAATTGGGAAAAATCACAGCTTCTAAAATCTGAATATTTACAAGGTTTTGATGATGTTAAAATTGATAATTATTATAGTAGCTTTAACACATATCAAATTTACACTCATTACATTGTAAATTTTCCAAATTCCAATGTGAGATTTAAAAAATCTGGAAACTATGTAATTAAAATTTTAGATGAATATGGAGTGGAATTATTTAGAAGAAAATTTATAGTTTATGAAGATCTTGTTTCTGTCAATGCAGAAATAAAGAGATCAAGAGATTTGGAGTTCATTTCTGAAAAGCAGGTTGTCAATTTTGAATTATTACCTAAAAATATTTCACTTAATAACCCTAATAAAAATGTTAAAGTATGTATTTTCAAAAATAATAATTTTAAAAATAGAATAGAAAATTTAAAGCCTCAATTTAATATTGGCCAAAAGCTAATTTACAGATATGATGAGGAACTAAGCTTTTGGGCTGATAATGAATATTTATACTTTGATAATAAATATGTAAAAAATACTAATAACAAAATAAGTGGATACCAATTGGATGATATTTACAGTAATTTTTTATTTCCTGACATTTCGAGATATGATAAAAAGTATACATATAACCCTGATATCAATGGTGGTTTTTTAATCGATGTAGCTAATTCTTCAAATCCCAAATTTGAAGCTGACTATGTAAATATTTATTTTTCCTTAGAAAAACCTAAAAACTTTAGTTTAAAAAATAAAATTTATATAGTCGGCCAGTTTAATAATTATGAAATTGATGAAAAGTTTAAAATGATATTTAATTATAAAAATAATCTCTTCGAAACTAAAATTAAACTTAAACAAGGGTTCTACAACTATAAATATTTATTGCTTGATGCAAATAATGAAATTATTTACGGTGGTATTGGCGGTAATTTTAACGAAACAGAAAATGAGTATAATATTATTGTTTATTACAGGAATTATGGTGAAAGGTTTGACAGAGTTGTTGGTGTCGGAAAAGGATTATCTAAATTTATAACCAACTAAAAAAAAATCAGTAATTTTAAATTTAATATGGTAACAAAAATAACCAGAGGAATAAAGATTTCTGTAAAAACATATTTTCAAGGCACATATTATAGAAAAAATATCCTTAACTACGCTTTTGATTATTCAATATCTATAGAAAATCAAAGTTCAGAACTTGTTCAACTTAACACAAGACATTGGATTGTATTAGATTCATTACACGAAAAAAAAATTATCGAAGGTGAAGGCGTTATAGGCAAAAAACCTGTGATTAAACCTGGTGACATTCATCATTATGAGTCTGGGTGTGTTATAAATTCACCATTTGGAGGTATGTTAGGATACTATACAATGGTTAACCTAAATTCAAATAAAAAGTTTAATGTTCATATTCCTTCATTTAAATTGTCTGTGCCCTTTGCACTCAATTAAAATATATTGTAATTTTAATTTTTAAATTATATTCCATGAGTTTAGGTTTTTTTAAAGTTCCGAAAGCAAAAAATGAGATTGTAAAATCATATAAACCAGGATCCCCCGAAAGAGAAGAGATTGCTAAAACATATAAGAGCATGATTAATTCTTTAACCAAGATCCCGATGTACATTAACGGTAAAGACGTCAAATCAAAAGTCACGAAACAAATTAGACCTCCTCATGATCATCAAAAAATTGTTGGTGAATATTACATTGCTGAACCAAAACACATTGATGATGCTATCCAATCAGCTTTAGCTGCGAAAGAAAATTGGGAAAATATGTCTTGGGAAAATAGAGCAGCAATATTTCTTAAAGCTGCAGAATTAATTGCTGGACCCTTTAGATCTAAAATAAATGCAGCAACTATGATTGGTCAATCGAAAACAGTTCATCAAGCAGAAATAGATTCAGCTTGTGAGTTAATCGATTTTTTAAGATTTAACGTTGAATATGTAACTCAGATATATAGTAACCAACCTGCAAGTGATCATACCGCATGGAATAGAGTCGAATACAGACCTTTGGAGGGGTTTGTTTATGCTGTAACTCCATTTAATTTTACCGCAATTGCTGGAAATCTGCCAACTTGTATGGCTATGCTTGGAAATGTAGTTTTATGGAAACCAAGCAGTACACAAATTCTGTCTGCAAAAATAATCATCGATGTCCTAAAAGAAGCTGGCTTGCCAGATGGTGTTATAAATGCTGTTTATGGTAATGCTGCTTTGATCACTAAGAAAGCTCTCTCTAAAAAAGAGTTTAGTGGTTTACATTTTACCGGGTCAACTTCCGTGTTTAACAGCTTTTGGAAAACGATTGGAGAAAATATTTCAAAATACAAAACCTACCCAAAAATTGTAGGTGAAACAGGCGGAAAAGATTTTATTTTAGCACATAAATCGGCCGATGCCAAACAAGTAGCAACTGCAATAATAAGAGGAGCGTTTGAATTCCAAGGTCAAAAATGTAGTGCTGCATCTAGAGGTTACATTTCTAATTTTATTTGGAATGATGTCAAAAAATATTTAGAAGATGATTTAAAATCAATTTCTATGGGTTCACCTGAAAATTTTGAAAATTTTATAACCTCTGTTATTGATGAAAAATCATTTGACAAAATATCAAAGTATATTGATATTGCAAAAGGTTCTGACAGTTCTGAAGTTATTATTGGAGGAAACTATGATAAAACTAATGGTTATTTTATCGAACCTACTGTCATTTTAACTTCTGACCCAAATTATCTTACAATGAGAGAAGAAATATTTGGACCAGTAATGACAATATATGTTTTTAAAGACTCTGATTTTGATAATACGCTTAATTTAGTTGATAAAACAAGTGAGTACGCCCTAACTGGCGCGATTCTTGCCAAGGATAGATATATAATTGAAAAAGTAACAAAAGCACTAAAAAATTCAGCAGGAAATTTTTACATAAATGACAAACCAACCGGTGCTGTTGTTGGAAAGCAACCTTTTGGTGGTGCTAGGGGATCCGGAACAAACGACAAAGCTGGAAGTATATTAAACTTATTAAGATGGGTGTCACCTAGACTAATCAAAGAAACTTTTATTACTCCAACAGAGTATAAGTACCCTTTCCTTCAAAGAGATAAATAGATAATATGAATAAAATTAAAAAATATTTAACACTTATGCTGATCATTATGGTTAGCATTTCTTATTCACAAGAAAAAAATAAATCTAAAATTGACAATTATTTAGTTGAAAAATTTTCTTTGAACAATAATCAGTATTCCATAAAAAGCTTCGTAGAGACTAATCCTAACTATGATGTTTATTATATTCAACAAAAATTCAATAATGTTGAAGTTCACAATGCAATTTCAACATTGGCAATAAAAAATGGTGAAGTTAAATCATACAATAATAGATTTATTGATGAAAATTTTGGAAAGAACTCAATACTTAATCCTAAGATTGATAGCTACTCCGCAATTAAAAAAGCACTAAACGAATTAGAAATTAGTGAATTTAAAATTTCACCTGATGGTTTGGCAAATACTAATACTAACAATTTAGAAGCTAAACTTGTTTACGTATTTATCAATGATAAATTACAACTTACATGGAATTTTAATATTGTTACTGCTGATCATAAAAATTGGTATGACATATTTACAAGTGCTGAAGACGGAAGGGTTTTAAAAACTGAAAATTGGATTATAAATTGTGAGTTTGATAAAAGCGGAAACCACAATCACAAATACAACTATTCTAAAAACAATCCGAAAAAATCTTTTAATGACGGTTCTGTTTACAGGGTAGTTTCACTACCAACACCTAGCCCAAATCATGGCCCTTTCGAATTATTAACTGAGCCTGCTGATCCAATTGCGTCTCCTTATGGATGGCATGATATTGACGGTATCGACGGTCCAGAGTATACAATAACTAGAGGAAATAATGTTTATGCTAAAGAGGATGATGAAGGTGATGGTTCACTTTCTGGATTAGATTATTCGCCTGATGGAGGAGCAGCATTAAATTTTGATTTCGAAGTAAATTTAAATCAGCAACCCGCTGATTACATGGATGTTTCATTAACAAATTTATTTTATATCAATAATATGATGCACGATATATGGTATAAATACGGTTTCGATGAAGCTAGTGGAAATTTTCAAGAAAATAATTATGGTAATGGTGGTAGTGGTGGTGATAGTGTAAATGCAGATGGTCAAGACGGTAGTGGATTTAATAATGCTAGTTTTGGTACACCACCTGATGGGGGAAATCCTCAAATGACAATGTTTCTGTGGAGTGGACCTGCTGGAGAACCTCTAACAATTCTAAATGGCAGTTTAGCTGGAGAATACACTGGCCAACCAGCTGGTTTTGGCGCATCTTTACCTGAAGATAATGCATTAACTGGTGAGTTAGCTCTTTTATATGACCAACCTGACTTAACAACAGAAATATCACCAGATATTCATGATGCATGTCAAACAATTACCAATCCTGATGAACTTCAGGGTAAGATAGTTGTTATAAGAAGAGGCACATGCGAGTTTGGTTTCAAAATTTTAGCAGCTGAAAATGCCGGAGCATTAGCAGTTATTATGGTTAATAATGTTGCTGGTGGTCCCATTGTGATGGGTGCTGGAGCTGACGGTGATAGTGTATCTATCCCCTCAATTATGATTAGCCAGGCTGATGGAGAAGCTTTAATTGCCCAACTGCAAGCAGATGAAGTTATTAATGCCTCTCTTATTAATGCTGCTAATTATACTGATTCAAATCTTGATAACGAAATTATAGCTCATGAATATGGGCATGGTATTTCAAACAGATTAATGGGTGGTGCACAAGCAGCTGGATGTATGCAAAATGCTGAACAACAAGGTGAAGGTTTTTCTGATTGGTTTGGTTTAATGATAACTCTTGGTGAAAATGATTCACCCTCTTTACCAAGAGGTGTTGCAACATATTCAGCGGGCCAAAGTCCTAATGGAACTGGAATTAGAAATGCTCCCTACTCACCTGATTTTTCTGTAAATGGATACACCTACGCTGATTCTAACAATACCGCTGCTGTAAGTCAGCCACATGGAGTTGGATTTGTATTTGCAACAATGTTATGGGACCTAACATGGGCTTTTATTGATGAGTATGGATTTGATCCTGATTTACTTAACGGAACAGGTGGAAACAATAAAGTTATGCAATTAGTTATAGATGGATTGAAATTATCTCCTTGTAGTGCTGGTTTCGTTGATATGAGGGATGCTATTTTATTAGCTGACGAATTAACAAATAATGGTGCCAATGAATGTTTAATTTGGAATGTTTTTGCAACTCGAGGTCTTGGTTATTTGGCAGACCAAGGTGATGCTGACAGTAGGACAGATCAGATTGAAGACTTTTCAGTTCCTCCAGCATGTGAGCCTGCGTCAAACAACTTAGATGCTGGTGTGCTAAGCATTAATTCACCCGAAAGCGGTGTTTTGACAAATTCTGAGCCAATCACAATAACTATAAGAAATTTTGGAATTGATGCAATTTCAAACTTTGATGTTTTTTATCAAATTAATGGTGGAAATCAAATAATTGAAACGGTAAGTGAAACTATTATTTCTGGTCAAGAAACCATTTTTAGCTTCAATAATACTTATGATTTTTCAATTGTTGGTGATTATGAGATTACTGCCGGAACCTCCCTTATGAACGATGAGGACATTTCTAATGATTCTGTTACAATCAATATTCTAAGTCAAGAAGCAACTAATTGTCCTGACAATTACGAATTACCAATTGCATGGAGAGATGATTTTGAATGTTACCAGCCTTTTAGTATAAGTGGTATAGGAGACTGGATAATTTATGACCTTGACGGAGGAACAACTTGGGGGGCTAACGATGTTGATTTTGAAAATGAAAGCTATGTTGGAGCTGGAATCATTTACAATGATCAATTAGCAACTATCACTGGAGCTCCAGTTCCTGAGTGGGATACTTATCAGGGTGACCAAGGATTGTATTTTATAGCCTCGGGAGCAAATGGCACAACTGTACCAAATGATGATTGGATGATCAGTCCTGAGTTTTCACTAAATGGCATAGCCTCACCAACTTTCTCAATGAAGGCTAAGTCTGTAAACGATACATATGGCCTGGAGAGATTTCAGGTTGCAGTTGGATTGAGTACTGATTATAATGAATTTACTGTTATTTCCGATGGATCATACCTTGAGGCGCCAATTGAGTGGACAACTTATGATTTTGACTTGTCTGCATATGAAGGTCAAAATATTAGAATTGGAATTCACTATGTCGGGAATGATTCTTTCGTACTTCAAACAGATTCTTTTAAAGTTGAAGGAACTCTAGGGCTAACAGATAATGATATTACAGGTTTTGAATATTATTATAACCCATTCAATAACATATTAAGTATGAATTCTGGTGAAACTTTAAGAAATATTAAAATTTATAATGTTTTAGGTCAAAAAATTATCGAACAGAAAATCAATAGTTTAGATTATCAAATTAATTTGGAGAACTTATCGACATCAATTTATTTTATAAGGATTGAAGCTGAAAAAGGGATTAATAGTATAAAGCTTTTAATTAAATAAATTTAGATGGTACGTAAACAATCTTTTTTTCATAAAAATATTGGATATCGAAAATATTCTTGATATCCAATATTTTTTTTTCATTAATTCCATTTAATTCTTCATTAATATTACCCCCTTTTAGTGCAATAATACCATTAGGAATTTCATGTTTTGAATTACTATTAAATCCATGTTTTGACCATTTTATTAATAAAGGCATTTTTGCTACTGCTCTTGTAACTAAAAAATCATATTTATATTCAAGGTCTTCAAATCGAGCCCATTTTAATTTTACATTTTTGAGCTCTAATTTATTCACAACTTCTTTTACAGCTAATATTTTCTTTCTAACACTGTCAACTAAGATAAATTTTGAGTTTGGGAAAAATATGGCAAGTGGAATGCCTGGAAATCCCCCACCCGTACCTAAATCAATTATTGTTGCTTCATGCTTAAATTTTATAAATTTTGCTATAGCAAGTGAATGCAGAACATGTCTTACATAAATGTTTTCAATATCTTTTCTTGAAATTAGATTTATTTGGTTATTCAAATCTTTATAAAGTTTTTTTAAATAGGAAAATTGTATTATTTGTTTCTTATTTAAATTTGGAAATTCATCTTGAATTATTTTCATACTAAAAGTTATTAAACAAAAGTATGATATTGTAAACAAAAATTTTAATAATTCATACTATGTATTATTTTTGAACAACTTTAGATTATGGATCAGTTTTTATCAAAAAGAGTAAAAAATTTAGCTACTTCTCAAACACTGGAAATGGCTGCAAAAGCAAGAGAGCTTCGTTCATCAGGAAAAGACGTTATTAGCTTAAGTCTAGGAGAACCAGATTTTAATATTCCAAATTTTATAAAAGAAGCAGCAAAAAAAGCTATTGATGAAAATTATAACTCATATACCCCAGTTGATGGTTATAAAGATTTGAAAAAAGCTATTATAAACAAGTTTAAAAGGGACAATAGATTAGAATTTACTTCTTCCCAAATTGTTGTATCAACAGGAGCAAAACAAGCTTTGTACAATATAGCCTCTGTTTTAATAAACCCAGGTGATGAGGTAATTTTACCCTGTCCATACTGGGTCAGCTATGCTGATATTATTAAGCTAAAAGGTGGTATTCCTATTGAAGTGAAAACTGATATCAGAAATAATTTTAAGATGACCTGTGACCAGCTAAGATCTGCAATCACAAAAAAAACTAAAATGCTATGGTTTAGTTCTCCATGTAACCCAAGTGGTTCAGTATATTCAAATGAAGAGCTAAAGCAAATTTCAAATGTTCTTGAATCACATAAAAATATTTTTATAGTCTCTGATGAAATCTATGAACATATAAATTACACAGGTGGCCACAACAGTATTGGAACTTTTAAAAATATAAAAGAAAGAACAATAACAGTAAATGGCGTATCTAAAGCGTTTGCAATGACTGGTTGGAGGATAGGATACATTGGTGCTCCTGATTGGATTGCCAAATCTTGTAATAAATTACAAGGACAAGTTACTAGTGGCGCTAATTGTATAGCTCAAAGAGCAGTAATAACAGCCTTAAATGAAAACCCAAAAAAAATTAAATACATGGTTGATGAATTTGAATCAAGAAGGAATTTAATTATCGAATTATTAGCAGAAATTAAAGGTTTTAAATGCAATATTCCAGATGGTGCATTTTATGTTTTTCCAAATATTTCCTACTATTTTGGAAAAACTATAAGGGGATTCAATATAAATAATGCTTCTGATATGTCAATGTTTCTCTTGGAAAAAGCATTAGTTGCCACAGTTACGGGCGATGCCTTTGGCAACCCTAACTGTATTAGGATTTCTTATGCTGCTTCTAAAGATCAAATCACCAATGCTGTTAATAGAATCAAATCAGTTCTAGAAATTTAAACTATTTTTTACTCCAAAAATATGAGGTAAATACTATCAGTACTGTAAATAACTCTAATCTACCTAGTAACATTAAAAAAGATGCCCACCATTTAGCTAAAATAGGCAGTTCAGAAAATGTATTCATTGGACCAAAATCACCTATTGAAGGACCTACATTTCCCAAACTAGAAGCAGAAACCCCTAATGCAGACTGAAAATCAAGCCCCAAAACCGAAAAAACTATGGTTCCAATCATAAATGAGAGCATATAAATAATGAAAAAACCTAAAATATTATGAATTATTTCAGTCGATACTGATGATTTGTTATATCGAAGTGGTATTATTGCATGAGGGTGAAGTATTTTTTTAAATTGTAAAAAACCATTTTTAATTATTAACAGATGACGCATTATTTTAAACCCTCCCGATGTACTTCCAGCTGATCCGCCTAAAAACATCAACCCAAAAAATATTAGCAAAAGTAGCGGTCCCCAAGACGAATAATCAGCTGTCACAAAACCAGTGGTAGTAATTATAGAGACCACTTGAAAAAGAGAATGCCTAAAGGTTTCTTCAAGTCCAGAAATGGTTGAATCTAAATTTGGATTGATATATAAAATTAAAGATACAATTAAAGTAAAGCCTAAAATTAGCATACAATATGTTTTGAACTCTTCATCATTAAATATTCTCTTAAAATTAAATTTAAAGCCAAAATAAAATAGGACAAAACTAGTTCCAGCTAAAAACATAAATAAAATTACTATGTAGTGAACTAGTGGATTTGAATTCCAATATGCTAGACTTGCATCTTTAGTCGAGAATCCACCAGAAGCAACATTGCTCATAGAATGATTTATAGCATCAAAGAAGCTCATACCAGCAAGTTGAAGAAAAAAAGTTTCAACTATGGTAAAGGAAAGATATATCAACCACAATCTTTTAGCTGTATCAGTGATTCGTGGGTGTAACTTGTCAGTATTTGGGCCGGGTGATTCCGCACTAAACAACTGCATGCCTCCTATACCTAATAATGGTAGAATAGCAATAGCAAAAACAATCATCCCCATACCACCTAACCAGTGTGTAATGCTTCTCCAGAATAAGATTCCCTCTGGTAATATTTCAATTTCATTTATAATAGTTGCTCCTGTAGCTGTATATCCTGATGTTGTTTCAAATAAAATATTAGAGAAACCTTCAATAGTTTCTGAAAAAATATATGGGATAGTTCCAGACAATATCATTACTAACCAACCCAATACAACAACTAAATAACCTTCTCTTTTGTTTATTTGTTTATCATGATTTTTATTAATTAGTAGCATAAATAATCCGGCTAATGACACTATCGTTCCTGACATTAATAAATCAAAGGTTATCCCATCAGAATAGACAAAACTCAGTAATGCACAAATAAACATGAAAGCACCATTGATAATCAAGAGAAAACCAAGAAAATATATGATTATTTTTAAATTAATTTTCATTTAGAAAAGTTTTTCAACCTTTTGAATTGAGTCGTTTAAACAACAAACTACAACCCTATCCCCACTTAAAATTTTGAAATCTCCGAGAACAATATAGCCTTTTCCTTCTCTAATTATTCCTGCAATAATTGCACATCTTGGAAAGTCTAGATCTTTTATTGTTTTGTTACAAACTTGAGACTCGTTATTAACTACATACTCTAAAAGCTCAGCATCCATATTTGCCAGTTGTGATATTGCAACTACCTCAGCATTATGAACATGCTTTGAAATGGCATCAGCAGCTAATAATTTTTTATTAATAAGTGTATCGATTCCACTAATTTGGGTTAGCTTGTAATAATCAAGATTATCAACAAGAGCTATTGTCTTATTAATTCCTTTTGATTTGGCAATAAGACTTGACATAATATTAATCTCTGAATCACCAGTGACAGCTATAAATGAATCCATCTGATCTAGGTTTTCTTCTTCTAATAATTCAGAATTAGTCCCATCACCATATATAACGAGACATTCTTGTAAGTCTTCAGCTAATTCCTCAGCGCGATCTTTATTAATTTCTACAAGTTTAACATTGAATTTATTTGATGATAAGTCTTGAGCAACTTTTTTACCGACTCTACCTCCTCCCAATATCATTACATTTTTTATAATCCCGTTGTTTTGGCCAGAGAGTTTCAATAATTCCTCTGCTCCACCTGGCTCTGTCATAAAAACTATATGATCTCCAGATTTAAATACTGTATCACCTCTTGGTATTATTGTTTTTTCTTCTCTCTTGATTGAAATTGGAAAAAAATGTGTCTCAGGGAATATTTCAGCAGCGTCTACAACTGTTTTTCCTATAAATGTAGATGTATGAGTGGCACTTAATCCTAGAGTTATTAAAGCACCATCATCAAATTCAAATGGATCGGTAAACTCCGCCCTGTTAATAACCATATTTATTTCCTTAGAAGTTAAAATTTCAGGGGATATTAATTCATTTATTCCTAACGCTGAAAAATCAATATTTTCATTTTCAATTAGTTCAGGATTTGAAATTCTAGCAATTGTTTTTTTGGCTCCTAATTGTCTAGCCAAAAAACATGCAGTTAAGTTTATTGCCTCACCTGCTGTTACTCCTATAAATAAGTCAGCAGAAGAAGCATTGGCTTTGCTTAAAGTAGAAATCGAAGTGCAATCACCTTCAACAACTTTTATATCTAAATTACTATTAGGGAAAGCTAACTTTTCATCATTGGAATCTATAAGAGTTATTTCTTGTGATTCATAAGACAATAATTTTGCTAAATGGGATCCAACTTCGCCAGATCCCGCAATTATTATTTTCATTCTTTGTAATAAATATTAAGAACAAATATAAATCATTTTAGCTAATTGAATAGATTTTGACATATATTAAAATGATACAATAAACTCAGATAAATTAGGTTATTTCATTATATAAATTGAATTTTGATATTTATAAAATTATGAGGTCAATCATTTTAATATTCTCTCTTTTTATTTTTTCATTGAATGCCCAAAGTCAATTGTTTACCAAAAAAAAGGTTATTAACAATGAAAACTTCGATAAACCTCCACTTTCATGGGGATATTATTTAGGACTTAATAACTATGATTATAATTTTGATTACGCATCTGAAATGGGTGATATACAAACAGAAAAATCGTTTGGATTTAATGTTGGTTTGATTGGGAATTTTAGAATTTCTGATTTTTTTGATCTGCGATTTGAGCCAGGTCTGGTAATTTCTAATAGAAGTTTAATTTATGATCCAGCTCAGTTCGGGGACTCTGAATTTAATGAAAACATTCACATGAGAGAGATAAAGTCAACCTACATACATTTGCCTTTAATTCTAAAAATTTCAAGTAAAAGAATTAATAATTTTAAACCTTATTTACTTTCCGGTATTTCTACAGCATTAAATCTTTCTAGCAGGGAAAATAGTGTAGATGATAATAGTTTAGGACAATTTAGAAAAAAAAGAGAAGTATTTTTTTACGAATTAGGATTTGGAATCGACTTCTACCTTGAATGGTTTAAATTCAGCCCTAGTATTAGGGGAGTTTTTGCAATTAGTGATGAACATGTGAAAGATAATGATCCGACTAGCCCGTGGACAAGTAACATAGAATTTATGAAGACTAGTGGGATACTAATTAATTTTACTTTTCAGTAATTTGACTTTTCAATTTTGAAAGAACTATAGCAACAGATGATGCAAGATTTAAACTTTCTACATTATCATTATATCTTTCAATTGTAATCTTTTGACGAATTTTTGAAGATATTTTTTTTCTTAAACCGTTAGATTCATTTCCGAAAAAAATTATATGGTTTTTTGAAAAGGTAAAATCTCTTAATTTATCTCCATTTAAATCTGCTGCGACAGTATTATAATTTTTTTTGATCAATAATTTTTCGAGGTCTACATATGAAATGTTAACCCGGGAAATTGAACCCATTGAAGCCTGAACAACCTTAGGATTATAACAATCTACACTTTTTTTAGAGCAAATAATATTTTTTATTCCAAACCAATCACATAACCTGATAATTGTACCTAAGTTTCCTGGGTCATTGATGCTATCTAATGCAACAATATTTTTATTGTAGTCAATTTCTACATTTTTAGGAATTTTAAATATGCCCAGTACCTTATTGGGGGTTTTAAGATTACTAATTTGCTTTAGTTGATTGCTTTTTACCGAAATGAAATGTTCCAAAAAACTATACTTATTTAAAATTGAAAAAATATAGACTGTCTGTAATTTAGACTCAAGAAATTCATCAATTATTTTTTCACCCTCCGCTATAAACAATCCAGATTGAATTCTGTTCTTTTTTAATCTTAAAGACTTAATTAATTTTATTTGATTTTTAGTAATCATGTTATTTGTAATTCCTAACTTTACTTTTGCTAAAATTAATGTAAACTAACCTCAAAACATAAATATTCTTTATGAATCATAATATTAAACCTGGGGTTGCAACAGGTGATCAGGTTCAAGAAATACTAAAACTTGCTAAAGAAAAAAAATTTGCTCTTCCTGCAGTTAATGTCATCGGGTCAAGCAGTATCAATGGAGTTTTAGAAACAGCCAAAAAATTAAATTCACCTGTAATTATTCAATTTTCAAACGGTGGTGCAGGCTTTAATGCCGGCAAAGGACTTGGTAACGAAAATCAACATGCTGCAATTAGTGGATCAATTGCTGGAGCTCACCATGTGCATACAATGGCAAAGGCATACGGTGTACCTGTTATTTTACACACAGATCATTGCGCAAAAAAACTTTTACCGTGGATTGATGGATTAATGGAAGCGAATGAGAAATGTTACAAGGAAAAAGGACATTCACTTTTTAGCTCTCA
>CESZ01089538.1_pt1 | contig 21721 bp, 17 predicted proteins | sample 531081 | NCBI WGS metagenome assembly CESZ01 (sample SAMEA2621260, study PRJEB7988) | marine metagenome | biome: marine biome (ENVO:00000447); feature: surface water layer (ENVO:00002042); material: "saline water (ENVO:00002010), including plankton (ENVO:xxxxxxxx)" | depth 5 m | reverse complement strand
AGAAATATTCCCTATTTGAAGACTAAGTATAGAAATAATAATGTAATAATTTCGCCCTATTTATGGTCACCAGATTTTATTATGAAACAATTTGAAGAACTCAAAAGTAGTCTTAAACTAAATGAATTTAAAAATAAGATTAATATAAATAAAGTTTGTGTCTTTGAGCCAAATATTTATTTTACAAAAACTAGTTTAATACCAATTAATATTGTAGAGAAATTTGAGCAAGAAAATCCTAATTTGATCGAAAATTTAAGTGTATTTAATGGAAATAAATTGGCTAAGAGTGAATATTTTATAGGATTAATTTTATATATGGATATTTATAGAAAAAGAAAAGATTTTCTAAAATGTAGAAGCAGAATGCCATTTCTTAAAGCTGTTAAAGAACATGGAGGTTTGGTTATCTCCCATCAAATTTATAATGAATTAAATTATGTTTACTTTGAATCTTTATATCTTTCCCTACCTTTAATTCATAATTCTAATATTTTGTCTGATTATGGTTATTATTATAAAGATTGTGATATCGATAAGGGGTCTGATTGGATAAAAAATATTTTAAAAAATCATAAAAATAATATTGATCAATATGATAAAGATAATGAAGATTTATTCAAAAAATATAGCCCTTATTCTCATCACAATATTGAAGCCTATAAGTTTATTCTGGATGAATTATAGATCCAAAGTAAATAATTCTTGCAAAATTTAAATAATATTTGAATCATTAATAATCAAATATTATTTATTATTTACTTAAATTTTTTATTAATGTTATGTTAATGTACTAAATCGATATAATTCCTAGGAATTTAATGATTAAAAAAAGAGAATTTCGAATACTACTAGCAATTTTATTATTTTTTAGTGGTTCTTTGAGTACTTATTTTTTAAGAAGTTTCAATTTTTCATCTAATAATAATCAAACAGAAGATAAAAAATACTCTGACTTGAAATCTAAACATTTAGAGTGGGTGCAAAATCTAAAAAAAGGTGGATACGTAATACATCTTAGACACGCAATGAGAGAGAAATGGGACACTGTTGTGGCCTTCGATGCTCTTGAATTACAAAATAATGACGATGCTAGAAATGAAGATTACTATAGAGCCGTTTGCTTAACTGAGAAAGGAATTCTTGAGTCTAAATTAGTTGGTGAAGTATTTAAAAGATCTAATATTGAGGTTTCATATGTCGTCTCAAGCCCCTCTTGTAGAGCAAGAGAAACAGCCATATTCGCATTTAATAGGATTGATCAAATTGAACCATCAATTTTACATAGAACTGCTCAAATAGAATCTCAACATAAAGATTATGGAATTAAATTAAGAGAAGTATTAGATAGTATAAAAATTGAAGAAGGTAAAAATATAATAATTTCAGGACATGGTGGCACACTATCATATGATTTAAAAAATGGAGTAGGAATAGTTGATATTAATGAAGTAGAAAATATTGATGATAGGTTAGAAACAGGAATGATAATTATTGAGAGGAAAAATAACAAATATATAGCAAGACATAAATTTAATGTAATTTCTGATATTTCAATTAACTCTCTAAAATTGCAAATAGATGACGAAAGTAATGATAAATTTCTATTCAAAGATAATGAGAAATACAATCCCAAAAATATCAATAAAGGGCTAATCTATAATACCTATAATAAAGATTAGAAAATATCATGGAATATAATTTTGATCCCATGATAAAAGATTATAAAAATTTATTTAATAAAAATGGCGTTTCACCAGCATCATTGGGATGCCCAAAAGGTAGGTTAGATTTAAGATATAAAAATGTTTCTAAATATTTGAATAATTCGAAAACTTTGTTGGATTATGGTTGTGGTTTTGGCGATTTATATGGATATTTGATATCAGAAAATCTATCATTAAATTACTATGGCATTGATGTAATAGATGAATTTATAGAACAGGCCCGTATAAAGTATCCAAATGGTAATTTTAAATTAGTTAAACCTTTAGAAAGTTTAGACATTAAAGTTGATAGTATTTGTTCCTTAGGAACATTTAATTATCTATATTCTGAAAGTGAAAAGAAACATTTTCTACTTATTAAAAAAATAATAAAACAACTGTGGTCTAATATAAAAATTAATCTTATTTTGGATTTTCAATCCGAATTCGTAGATTTTAAACAACCCAAAGCATATCATCAGAGATTAGATATTTTGCTTGATTTTGTTACCAAGGAGATTTCTAGAAGATATATAGTTGATTATTCTTATATGCCATATGAATTTTCTATTTGTATTTTCAAAGAATGTGAAATAATTAGGCCTCAAAATGTTTACAAAATCATTAAAAATATTTAATGGAAATAAATATCTTAACTGGTAATTCATTAGATGAATATGAAAGCTTTATTTCTAAACAACCGAATACATTGCTTTATCATTCAAAAAAATATATAAATTTTGTTAGCGAACTTCTTAATTGCCCAAAAAATATTATCCTAGCAATAGATAAAGATAAAGAAATAGTTGGTGCCGCACCTTTAATATTTAAGGAAGGTAAATATGGCAAAGTATATAATTCACTTCCCTATTTTGGAAGTAATGGTGGAATTATAAGTAATAGAAAAGATGCTACTTTTGCATTAATAAAAGAGCTTAACAATTTAAGCAAATTACCTGATACTGCTGCAATTACAATTGTAGAGAATCCATTATCAGATATAAAATATACAGATTTTAAATCTAATCTAAGTGACAATAGGATTGGTCAATTTACCATGCTGCCAAAAGATTTAAGTGATCAAAATGATTTATTGAATCTTTTTCATGGAAAAACCAGAAATGTTATTAGAAAGGCAAATAAATCTGGCTTAGATTTTTTTATTGATAACGACGAACTTGAATTCATAAGAAATACACATAATGAAAATATGCTAAGTATTGGTGGATTATCAAAACAAGATGACTTTTTTAAAATGATCCCCAGAAAATTCATATCAGATCAAGATTACAAAATATATATAGCAAAATATAAAAATAAACCCATAGCAGGTTTATTGCTTTTTTATTACAATCAAACAGTAGAATATTTTACTCCGGTTATAAAAAATGAGTTTAGAGAAAAACAGGCACTTAGTGGTTTAATCTTTAAAGCTATGTTAGATGCTATAAAGTTTAATTTTAGAATCTGGAACTGGGGAGGCACTTGGTTTTCACAAGAAGGTGTCTTTAGATTTAAAAATAGATGGAATGCAAATAATATTGAATATAAATATCTAACATATTTAAATAATAAATATATACTTAATCTTTCAAAAGAGGAATTATTAGATCAATATAAAAATTTTTATGTATGTCCATTTAGCAAATTATTAAGTAAATAATCTCAATTTTAGAATGAGAAATAAATAGAATTATAAGTATTAATGCAATAAAAGTTTTTATATATTTCATTATTAAGACTTTATAATCTTTTCAAAATTTTAAAAATCTTTTTAATAAAAAAGTACTTAAAAAATATTTCGAAATTTTAAACAAGTAAAATATCCTAGTTAAATTTTAACTTATTGAATTTTTAGAGATTTTGATAAATGTTTTTCATTTTTTTAAATTCATCTTCCCAAGTAAAAGTATTTTTGTTTTTAATTAAATTTTCCCTAAAATAATTTATATTTTTATTATTTTTTATTAGTGAATTTTTAATATCATTGATATTCTCGATAACAATACCATAATTATTTTCTCTCACATAATTGCTTATATCTGGATTATTAAACACTATTACTGGTACGCCACTAGCTAATGATTGAAAAAGTTTATTTGGCATTGAAAAATAGCTACTTAAAGACGAAGGTTCTATTAGGCATAGTGAGTAATCAAATCCTTTTATAAAAGATGTTACCTTATCTTTGTGAACAAATGGATGTAAAAAAATATTGATGTTTTTTTTCATTTTCTCTTTTATTGTATTTTCAAGAAGGCCTTCACCTAAGAAATATAAATTAAATTTTTTATCACTTTCAAATAGATTTAATAGTTTTTCAATTGATCTATTTTTTTCTAGAACGCCAATATAAATAATATTTATTAAATCATTAGGTGGAGGTGATTTTTCTAAAAACGATAATTCATTGATTTTAGTTTTATTTATTTCACAAACAGGTTTATTGAAAATTATAGATATTTTTTTAGCACCTTTCCATTTATACCAAAGAGCAATAGATGGAGATACTGTAATCAAGTGATCACATAATAAAATTGGTAAGAACTCATATATTGATCTTAATATATGTTCAAAAGGAGTAACAAAGCTCTGTTGGGCTTCAAGTTCATGAGCATCAAATATAAATTTAGATTTTAAAAATAATTTTGCAATTATACCTATATACAAGCCTGCTAAATCATGACAATGAATAATTTTAGGTCTTATTGAAATACATTTAATTAAGACTTTTGCATTAAATTCAAAAATTAAAAATAATTTACGAAATGTTTTAAAAAAAATTGGAAATGATTTACTTTTTAGATCAAGTGAAATAATCTTTATTCGTTTTTTCTTGTGTTTAAATCTTTTTTCTTTATTTATTCCGATAATAAATTGATTAAATCTATTATCAATAATGCTTACACTTTCAGTAATATTTAAAATTCTTGAATCTTTGTAAGGGTTGGTGTGGGTAATATGAATAATATTAGTATTTGTCATTATTAAATTTTAAAGTTTTAATCTAATTCAATTTTTTAATTGAGTATATCTAATTTATTTATTTTGAACCAATAGCAAAAATTTATAATTCTCCAAGCTATCCAATCGAAATTTTCTTTGCTGCTGGTTAAATATTCCAAATAATTCTTTAAATTTTTATAATCAAAAAATGGAATATCTTTGCTAATGTCAATATATTCATCAATATCATTCATTAAATTTTTAATTAATTCTATTTGTGGAGTAGCGAATCCAATTTTATCTTTTCTTAGAATTATCTCTTCAGGCATTATTCCATGCATAGCTTCTTTAAATATTGATTTTGTAACTCCCTCTTTAGATACTAGAAAATCATCAGGAAGACGAAGCATGAATTCTGCAAAATTATTCGTAAGAAATGGAACCCTGCTCTCAATACTGAATGCCATAGAATTCCTATCTCCATACCTTAATAATGATGATAAACCTAGGCTATCTATACTTTGATAAAGATAATTTGATAAATTGTTATCTCTATTATTAAAATATTTTTTAATATTATTTTTACTATAGTAATCAATTTCTTTGTTTTTTAATAAAGGAAGGTTTTTAAGATTAATCCATTTAAATTTATTAAAGTTTTTTGATAGTATGAATTTATTAAGAATATTCATTGGTAAAAATCCTTTTATAGATATTTTATAAAGATCAAAAATGCTCAAGTTATAGTTATTTGAGATATTTTTTAAATAATTATAGTATCCAAAATAATTGTTTTTATTTAAATAGTTTCTAACTTTTGCTTGAGGGTATCCATCATATCCTCCTAAAACTTCATCGCCGCCTTGACCATCTAAAACAACCTTATAATTATTCTCTTTAATAGCTCTAAATATACAATAGCTGGCATAAATACTAGTAGATCCAAATGGTTCCCCTTGAATTTTTATAAGTTCTTTTATATCTTCTTTAAATTCTTCATTATTAATCTCTACCAAATGATTTGTGATACCAAATTTTTTGGAAACAATATTTGACCATTTCACTTCATTTATAGAATTATTTTTTGCTGAATAGGTAAAAGCTTTAATATTTAAATTAGGCTTTAGATGTTTGATACAAGATACTATTGCAGTAGAGTCGATACCTCCTGATAATGTTGTAGCAATATCAACATCACTTCTTAAATGCATTTCAATATTATTTAAGAATCTATTTCTGACTTCAATCTTTGCTTCTTCAAAAGTCAAGTCAAGCTTATTATTAATTTTTGGTACCCACCACTTTTTGATTTCTTTATTTTTTCTTTTCAGATCAAATTTAATATAGTGACCTTGTTTTAATGAATATATATCATTAATAAAGGTTTCTTCCTCATAATCTGATATGCCATGAATGAGATATTCATATGCTCTCTTTGTATTCAGATATTTTTTGCTTTTTGAGAGTAATCTTAAAGGTAGGATTTCCGATGAGAAAATAATTTCAGAGTTTTCATTATTTACAGTATAAAAAAGGGGTTTTATTCCAAATCCATCTCTTACGATATGTAAGCTCATTTTTGATTTATCTAATATCCCGAAAGAGAACATGCCTATTAATTTATTTATAGAATCAGTACCCCAGCATATCCAAGCATTCAATAAAACTTCGGTATCAGAAGTTGAATTAAAGGTAAAACCTAGATTTGATAATTCTTTTTTTAATTCAAGATAATTATATATTTCACCATTAAAAACTAGAATAAATCTATTATCTGGACTCTTAAAGGGCTGCTTACCAGCGCTTGTTAAATCTATAATTGAAAGCCTTCTATGACCTAGGATAAAATTAAAATCATTAATATTACCCATTTCAATCCCAGAATCATCAGGACCTCTATAATTAAGATTGTTTAAAGTTTTTAAAAATCTATGCTTATTTAAACGATTCCTTACTGAAAATTGACCTAATACTCCACACATATATATATATTCAAACTTTTATCTAAAATCATAAATTGTATAACAACTTTAGTCAAACTCTAAAAAGATTATAAAAATTAAATTATCTCTTTTATATCTTTAATTATTTTTTGAGCTATTTTGTTTGGATCATGCCATTTCTCTACAAATTTTCGTGATAATTTTCCCTTGTGTAATAATTTTGATTTTGGAGTATTAATTAAGTCTTTCAATGTTTTATATATTTGTTCAGAATTACTATTAATTATTGGTATTTCATTTTTCATTTCTAAAGGTATGTTTAATAGGTCTTCCTGACGAATATATGAAACTACTGGCTTACCTAGTGACATTAATTCTAAAGCTAGTCCGCCGTACCATCCAGCAAAAAGTTGATCTATCATTATATCGATTGTTTTATATATCTCTTTAGCTTTTCTATTCGAAGTTGATTCAATAAGCAAGAATTCAAATTCATAACCCTCTCTCTTTAACTTATCTATAGCATTAATTATAAACTTTGTACCTTTTACTTCTCTATTGGTTGGAGCATGTCCAATCTTAATAGGATTTTGATCATTCTTTATATAATGTGGAACCCACTTTTTTAGATCAACATGCGAATAAGGTAAGAAATTTGTACCGATTGGTAAAACATTTATTAGATCAGGATTAAGAGCATAAATTTTGTCGCAAAATTTGCTATAAAATTCTATTGCTTTTCTTTTCCCTTGGTCAGATTCTAAATTATAATAGCCTTTGGAAACTTGCGTAGCAATATTTATTTTATAATTTTTTAAACAATAATCTCCTTGCCTAGCATCATCACCTTGATATTGTATTAATAGCTTTTTCCTTAGAAGTTTGATAAGAAAAACTTCAAAATAAGACATTATATAAGAGTAATAATCATAAATTTTATTTTGTATGACTTCTCTAAAGTTCTTATATTTTTTCATGTCACGGACTATGAAATGAGAGAATAAACCTGTCCCGAAATTGAAAAAAATAATATCATTTTTAAAAATATATCTAAGAGCTAATATCTTTTTTATCTCTATTAAAAAAAGTGAGTCATTTTCTTTAGCAATTATATTTTCCGGTGAATAATAACTAAATTTATTTTTTGAAATTACTGTAAACTTACTTTTAAATCCATTATGGTTTAGAAATTTACTTAGACCTGCTGGATTGCCTCCAATATTATTTGGTAAGTGTATTATTTTTAAAAACTTTTTATCTTTTTTAGTTTTCATTAATTTATGATGTTTTTGAATGATTTTATAAAATTTAGAAACCATATTTTAAATTACTAGAAATTAATTAATTTAAAAAAAAATTATATAATTTATTTTAAATAAACATCTTCCAATGATTCAAGAAGTCTGATTTTTGGGATATGTAGTTTTTGGGACATAAGAGAAATATTGCCAACTAAATCATAAGCAGGTTCATCACTAACAATGAAATTTGGTTTTTTGCCCAAATAAGTACCCATTTTTTCAGCTATTTCTCTTAAAGAAAGTATATCTGGGCCAGCAAAATTATAAATAGCAGATCCTTGATCGTCTAATGTTTTAATTGCTGCAATGCTAGCGTCTTCAACATGTATTGGATTAATTCTAATGCCATTCTTTTTCGCGAGATTTATGGGTAATTCTTGTGATATGGAATTCATAATTCTTGGTATCAGCATTTTTTTATTTTGGTATTTCCCATATAAGAAAAAAGGCCTAATTACAGTTATGAAGAATTCATTTGAATAGCTTTGGGATAAAATCTCTCCACAAGCTTTGCTACCTAAATAATATCCAAGTTTGCCCGGTGGTATTATTGGTGCATTTTCAGAAAATGGGTCTCTCCCTCTACCATAAAGACCTCCAGAAGATGCAAATAAAAATCTTGAAACTCCCGCACTCTTTGCATAATCTAACAATAAAGCAGTTGAACTTACATTTACCGAGAAGATATCATTAGCAGATTTTGGGAAATCCCGAAATTTATTTGACTGAGAAAAATGAAAGATGTAATCAACTTTTTTAGGTAATAATTCAATAAAGTTCAACTTTGATAAGTCAGCAACTAAATAATCAACTTTCTCAATAGGATTAATTATTTTATTTTTAACAATTCCAAATACAGAATAATTTTTTTTTATTAATTTATTGCAAACCATTCTTCCTAGAAGACCATTTGCACCAGTAATAAGTATCTTTTTCACAAAATAAATTTTTTAAGATAATTAAAAGGTATGTTTAAAAACCCAATTATTGTACATATTAATAATAATATTAATTTAAATACTATAACTTGAGGGGTTATGCTAGGAGCTATATTTAAGACTGATATTATAAAAAGAAATATTGATAATCCAGATAATATAAACAACAAATTCCATGGAATAGTAATTGGGTGTAACTTTTGAGTAAAAAATAAATAACAAGAAGATAGTAAAAAATATGATAAAAAAGTTGCAATAGAAGCTCCAGTAGCTCCAAAAAAGTTTATTAATATAAAATTAAGTACTATATTTGTAAAGGCTGTTATCCATGTGAGCTTGGCAAATAAAGTGGTTTTCCTTTCTATTGATATACCCACGGCAGTGACTTGTTGAGATGCTTGCAAAATAACAGTCATTGAAAGTATGCATAATGGTAAAGCACTAAAAATATAATCCTTTGGCATTAAGAAAGTTAAAATTTCACCGGAAAATAATGAGATTATACTAGAAGCAATAATTATTATAAATAAAAGGAGAATTAAAATATAACCATAAATTGATCTGTATTTATCCTCATAATCAGTTTTGATTTTTATTGCGAAAGGACTCCATGCTTGACCAAATGCATTAGCCAAGAACATTGGTATTGTAGAGAATCTAAATGCTATAGAGTAAATACCAACCTCCTTGATATCGGTGATGTAAGCAAGCATCCATCTATCAATACTTCCAAATATCCAATAAGCCATCCCAGAAAAGATAAATGGATAACCATATTTAATTAATTTTTTAATCCAATAAAACTTAATTTTTTTAAACTTAATTTGATCTCTTATGATCCAAAATCCAATTAGGATTAATGGGAAATATATAAATGCTTGAGAACTTAAAAACCCATCAATTCCTTTATTCAATTTAACAACATAGAATAGTCCAATAAATACAATTGATATTCTTGATAATAAAGAGAAAAAGAGAAAGCCTATTTTATTAAATTTTAATCTCAATAAATTCAAAATAAAGTTAGATAATTGTGTAAATATCATTAATAATATGCTTGAAAATATTGCTATACTTGAAAAGTTTTGATTATCTATAATGTTTTTATTTGCAAATGCGATAATTAAAGGAAAGCTTATTAAAAATATTATTATTGATAAAGATATTAAACAAAATAATCCAGATGATGATATTGATTTCTGTATATTTGGAGTAATATTTTTATCCCAATAAAATCTTTGAATACTATTATCAATGCCGCAATTAATAATTAGACCTAATAATGCAGTTACTGTAAAAATTAACTCTAATTCTCCAAAAGAATTAATAGATAAATATGCTGCAAGAATTGGGAAACTTAAAAATGATATTATTTTGGTAACAAAATCAGAGAGACCATAGATTGATGCGTCTTTAGCAAGTCTTAAAAATATATTCAATCAACTAAACTATTATTTTTCAAAGGGGGAGAAATCTTTTTAGAATCTTTAAGATAATTCCCATTTAAAGGATGAAATAAATCCATAATTGATTTTTTTTCTCCATATACATAACTGATTATATTAGAGAAAAGATATCTTGCAAAATCTGCACTATGATATTTTTTTGCATATTCTCTTCCGCAATTACCAAGCTCTTCTCTGAGTTCAGGATTATCAATTAATTTTTTTAATGTTATAAATATGGTTTCTGGACTTGACGATACAACAGGACATTCTGAAAAGTAAGTCCATCTTCTCAAAGGTAAAATATAATTTTTATCTTCCAAATTAGAAATAGTAGTAATTCCTGTAGCCATACCCTCAATACCATTAAGCCCAAATCCTGTGAATATTAGTTGTTCTACTAAAATATCTACTTCTTGATTTAACATCTTTTGAACTTCAAAGTTTTGTTTTTTTTCAATTAAAAGAAATTTTATTTTATAGCCATTTTTTTTTAAATTTTCAATCGCTTTAATTATAAATTCAGTTCCTTTGCAGCCTCTATGATTAGGTGCATGAGCAATCACAACTTCACTATCTTTACCATTAGATAATTGTTTTTTATTTGATTTTTCCCAAAATTTTAAATCAAGAGAAAGTGGACTTGGAGTTAAAGTATCCCATCTTCCAATACCATCACCAAACATAAACCCTGGAATTATAGCATCTGCATTTTTGGTCCAGTAATTAACTTTTTTAAGAACAGAAGCTTGACTACGAGATGTTAAAGGATAAGAGTAAATTAATGCATGTGCTAAAGATAAAGATTTAATATTACGCGATACATAAGCATCCCCACCATATGGAATAACAACAATTTTTTTTCTAGCAAGTTTCAAATAGAAAGCTTGTAAGAAATTAATAGGAGTTTCCTGAAGAAAAAAACCATCAAAAGAAGTAAAAAAAATATCATACTTAAATAAGGAAAATAAAAATACAAAATATGGTTTCAAAAAGCTTGAAAGAAATTTGTATTTTTGATCTAAAATTTTATCAAAATCAGACGATTGATTTATTTTTGAATAAATCTGAGAAACATAAGTTTCCGATTTATATCCCCCTTCTTTCATTGCTTTTGACCAATAATAATTATTAATTAGCGGTGTACTTCCCCATACAATTCTTTTCCGAGAATTATCATGAAAAAAATATATATATAAAGAAACAAAAAATAAAATAGGAATAAAAAAAGCAGCTACGATATGTTTAAAAAACTTTTTTATACAATTTATAAATAATTTTTTCATAATAACTAATATTTCTAATTCATTTATATCAATTGAATGTCAATTCTAACCATCGATTAATATTTAAGAAAGACCAAATTAATAATCGCCTATTCTTTTCCCCCTTTAAATGTTGGTTTACTAAATTATGTGCCTGATCTCTATCTAAAAAATTATAAATAAAGGCTTCTTTATTTAAAAGACAGCCTTTAACAAAATCAATGCTTTCCCCTTTAAACCAGCTTGCGTCTGGAGAAGAGAAACCTTGTTTTTTTGCATTAATTATTTTTTCTGGAATATAATTTTTCATAACGGATCTTAAGATTTTTTTACCATCATTTGTTTTTTTAACATAATCATTGGATTTATTTCCAAATGCATTTTCATCAACTCTTTTGATATTTGCAAAATTGTTTAACTTTAGTCTTATGGGACATTTCATCGCAAAATTAACAAGATCATTATCCATAAATGGAACTCTTGTCTCTAATCCATGTGCCATACTTAATTTATCTTCTACTAAAAATAAACCATGGAGAAATGTTTTTGATTCGAGGTACAAAGAATGATTTATATAATCTTCTATGCTATTTAACTCATTATCATGAGTAAGAAATACATCTCTGAATATATCTCTTGTCCATACATCTTTTATATCATTTTGGATAGGACTAAATAATTTTTTTAATTCTTTATTATTAACTAATCTTTGCCAGTAAAGGTAATATTTATCAATATAATCCTCAAAGGAATTAACGTTTAAAGCTCGATAGTATCGCCATGGATATCCTCCAAAAAGTTCATCTCCTCCAGTTCCAGATAGAATTACTTTTACAAATTTACTAGATAGTTTTGCAGCATAATAGTTAGGATAACTTTGGCCAACCCTTGGTTCTTCAAGATGCCATGCTAATTTAGTTAAACATTTTTCCATATCTCCAGCTTTTAATACCATTTCATAATGCTCTGTCTTGAATAAAGCAGACATTGCTTCTGCTTGTAATCTCTCATCAAAAGATAATTCAAGGCCTGAAGCACTACTTAAATCAAATCCAACTGTAAAACTTTTCAAATTTCTTATATAACCTGATGCTACTGCAGCTATAGAGCCACTATCTATTCCGCCACTTAGGTAGGTGCCTAGTTCAACATCGCTAACAAGTTGTCTTTTGACCGCTTGCTTGAATAATCTATCAAGTTCTTCAGTATATTCTTCTATATCTGCATTAAATTCTTCTTCCTGGAATTTGTAATCCCAATACATCTCGCTATAAAAAGTATTATTTTTTAAATTAATACTTAGCCAATGGCCTGCTTTAAGAATGTTTATATCTTCTAAAAGAGTTTGATCCGTAAAAATATTTTGAAATGTAAAATATTCAAGTAACGATTTTTTATTTACTCTTCTTATAAATTCAGGGTGAGAAGTAATAGCTTTTTGCTCAGACCCAAATAAGAATAAGTCGCCTTGTCTTGCATAATAAAGTGGCTTTATTCCATATCTATCTCTTCCTAATAAGAGTTTTTTTTCTCTTTTATCAAATAATGCGAAACTAAACATTCCATTAAACTTTAGAATGGCATCAACACCCCACTCAATAATGGAATTTAGAAAAACTTCGGTATCTGAATTTCCTCTAAAAGAATATCCCTTAAGTAATAGTTCAGACTTTATTTCATTGTAATTATAAATTTCTCCATTATAAATTAAAACAAATTGATTATTTTCACTTTTCATTGGTTGTTTGCCAAAATCACTTAAATCAAGTATCGCTAATCTTCGATGGCCAAAACCTATATTTTCCTCAATCCAAAATCCTTCTCCATCGGGTCCTCTGTGCGAAATTGAATCTGTCATTAATTTGAGAATATTTGGACAGACGGATTCCCCATTAAGGTTAACTATGCCTGTAATTCCGCACATTATTAATACCCCTGTTTAACTATATCAATTACATATTGCTGTTCTTCTTTAGTCATACCATTGAAAAGAGGGAGAGAGATACTACAGTTATTTGCAGCAAATGAGTAAGGGAAATCTTTAGGTTTAATTTTGTAATTTTCCCGGTAAAAAGTGAGCATGTGCACTGCATGAGTGGAAGGCCTTGTTGATATGCCTTTATTCTGTAGAAATTCCATCCATGTATTCCTATCCTTATGAATCACTTCTAAAGTTTTAAAATCATTATTTGAGATAGCTTTTTCAACTTCATCAGATCTAAATAAACAAGCATAACTCTGGAATCCATGAGAATAACCTTCTTTTATTTGGGGGGTTCTTAACCAATCAATTTCCTGAAAAGATTCATTATAAATAAATGCCAATGCTCTTCTTTCTTTAATAATAGAGGCGGCTCTATTCATTTGGGCAAGACCTAAAGCCCCCTGAATATCTGTCATTCGCTGGTTATAACCAGCTTCAATATGATCAGCGAGTAAATAAGGTTTTGGACCTTGATGTCTTTGCAAATCGCTAATTGATGAACCATGGTCACGAAGACACTTAATTTTATCTGCGAGAATTGTGTCATTAGTTGTTACCATTCCTCCTTCCCCAGTAGTTATAGCTTTTCTTGGATGAAAGCTAAAGCATCCAGTATCTCCAAAAGTTCCAACATGTTGCCCATTAAATGTGGCTCCAAAACCGCAGGCTGCGTCCTCTACTATTGCAAGATTATATTTTCTTGCAATTGCTTTAATCCTTTCAATATCTGCTGACAAGCCAAACAAATGTACTGGTAAAATCACTTTTGTTTTAGGTGTTATATAAGATTCAAGTTTCTCAATATCAATATTGAATGAATTAAGTTCTATATCTGCAAAAATCACTTTACCTTGTAATTGTTGTACTACATTTGCTGTTGATATCCAAGTAAATGCGGGGACTATAGCCTCATCACCGGGCTTGAAACCAAGAGCTATCAACGAAAGGTGTAATGCTGAAGTACAACTAGTGACTGCAATACTATGTTTTGCTCCAGTAAATTTGCACCATTCATTTTCAAATTCTTTTACCTTTGGGCCTTGAACAAGCCATCCACTTTTTAAAGGTTCAAGGACACTATTTATTTCATCTTCTTTTAGATATGTTTTTGCAATTGGTATATTCATTTATTACTATCCGATCTTCTTGCTGCCACTTCAGAAAGATGATTTGATCTCCAATCAATTAATTCCTTTAAACCATCTTTTAATTTTAATTTTGCCTTGAAATTGATTTCATCCTCAGCTTTCTTTGGGCAACCGATTCTATTTTTAACAAAAGTGGATTGTGATCTTTCTTCAAATTTGATATCTAATTTGCATTCGGTTAGTTCAATTATTAATTCTGCTAATTCCTTTAGGGATGTTCTTAAACCAGTTCCAACATTATAAAAACTATCAGTTTTATTAGATTTCATAGCACATATATTAGCTCTGGCGCAATCATCTACTGATACAAAGTCAAAAGCCTCTGATCCGTCTCCATATATAACAGGACTTTGCCCATTATCAATTTTATCTAACATTTTCATTATCACTGCAATATATGCACCCTTGTAATCTTGACGTGGACCATAAACATTCATGTAGCGTAAACCTACATAATTAAGTCCGTATCTATGATGATATGCTCTAAGCATCGCCTCCCCGCATATCTTTGTGGCACCATAAAAATTTTTATTATTAAAGATATGATTTTCTTCCATGGGCTCGGTAACTGCATCTCCATATACTGAAGCAGAAGATGAATATACAAGACGATTTACGTCTTTCTTAATACATGTATCTAATACATTAAAAGTACCTTCAATATTTACTTTAAAAGCTGATTTAGGGAATTCATGGCATTGAAGTAGCCATAAAGCAGCAAAGTGAAACACGCCATCAATTTCATTCATCGCAGCTTCTAAAATATCAGTTTGTAATATATCTCCACCAAGATCAAATATTTTGCATCTAGGATCTTCTAATCCTTTTTTAAGATTTTCATATCTTCCTCTTACGAAATTATCAAAAATAATAACTTCTTTTACTTCTTCTTTAAGCAGGTGCTCAACTGTATGAGAGCCAATTAAACCAGCACCTCCAATTAATAAAAATCTTTTGTTTTTTATATCCATATCTTTTTTACTCCTTCATACTATCGGTGATCTTTCAATTATAAGGTCTGCTAGCGCAAAACTTGCAGTAAAAGCCGGAGAAATTGCATTTAAGACATGAGTTGAATTTCTATGATTAATTAACTTAAAATCTTGGATTAATTTACCCTCGTTTTTATCAAAGAGTTGTGCTCTTATTCCTACTTTCGAACTCTTTATTAGATCTTCATTTTTTATAGAGGGAATTAATGCTTGAGCGGATTTTAAAAATATAGGTTTTAGTCCTTGTAAAGCTTGTTCTCTAGCATATCTTCTAAAACCATTTTTATTTAAAAACCATTGTATTCCTAAATCCTGGAGGAATTTTGCAGTTAAAAAAGGTTGAAAACCTTTTAAGCCATAATAATTTTCTTTCCCAAAAGCTGGAATTGCAGTTGGACCCAGAAAAATTTCACCTTTGGTGTTAGGAGTAATATGAACACCTAAAAAAGGAACATTAAGATCAGGAACTGGGTAAATATTAGTTTTGAAATTGTAATACTTGTTGGATTTCAACTTCCAGTACAAACCTTTAAATGGAAGAATTTTATAATTTTCACAAATATTAAATTTTTTTGCTATTTCATCAGCATGTACTCCACAGCAATTAAATAAATGTCCATAAAATACTTTTTCTAGTAAACCTTCTTTTGAGATTTCTACGTAATTTTTTTCAGTATTTATTTCTAAATTTTTTATATTAAATATAATTTCAACTCCTAAATCTACTAATCTTTCACTTAACCTTTTCAGAATAGATTTTGGCTCAACTACGCAAGTATTTGGACTCCAAAGAGCTTTTTCTGTCGCACTATATATTAAGGGAGAATATTTTTTTAAATCTTTTTTATCTATAAATTCTACTTTTGCTCCGTTCATTAACGCTCTATCATATAGGGTATTTAATTCATTATTTTGGTTGTTTTTTTGGGTTACTATTATTTTCCCACATTGTAAAACATCCAGATTTTCTGAAAGACACCATTCTTTTAATCTTTTAGCACCTTCAACACAGACTTTAGCTTTTAGACTCCCAGGCTCATAGTATATACCTGCATGTAAAACACCGCTATTTCTTCCTGAGTTATGAAGACCTAATTTTTTTTCTTTATCTAAAATCTTTATAGATAATCCTTTATGAATTTTTAAAAGTTGGTAAGCCAAGGATAGACCAACCATACCTCCACCTAAAATTAAAATATCTGTATTTATTTTGTCTTTCATTTTTAAATATATTTTTGGTGTATAAGATTTTCTTTAGATGTATTAATTCTTACCTATTGATAATATGATAGCGTAGCTAATACCCTTCATTGATTTTTGTTATTTTAGTATGATCACATATATTTAATTACTTTTATGTTTATAGAGTTTTTATACAGTATGGGAAACTATAAATATTTAAGAAATTCTAGATAAATTAATTATTTATAGAAAAATTAATTTATAATGTTGTTTTTAAGCTTTTTAAAATAATTAAAATGATAAAAAAAAAATTTTTATATTACATATTACTAATACGGATTTATCTAAAGATTCAAGAATCATTAAGGAAATAAATTCATTAAGAAAAATAAATAATATATATATATATGGTTTAGGGTTATCAGAAAAAAATAATTTTAAAAGAATAATATCAAAAAACTGCAATATAGTTTTATTTGCATTGAGTTCGAATCAATTTATTTTCTTTAAAAAATTTCTTAATTTAGCAGAACTTACTTTAAAAATAGTTTTCTATTCTTTTAAATTAAAACCTGATTTAATTCATTGCCATGATGCTTTTTCCTTAATACCTTGTTTTATTATAAGTATCTTTAGAAAAACAAAAATAGTATACGACGCTCATGAGCTGGAGTCTGATAAAAATGGTCAAAATAAAATTTTTAAATTCATAACAATATTTTTTGAAAAAATAATGTGGAGAAAAATAGACGTTTTGATATCGGTTTCAGACTCAATAATTGAGTGGTATAAAAAAAATTATGGATTTAAAAATAGCTTACTTTTATTTAATAAGCCATCTTTAAAATTAAAAAAGGATAAAGAAACTTTTGATTTAAGAAAAAAATATAAAATTGATAAAAATAAACTTCTTTTTATTTATTTGGGTGATTTATGCGATGGAAGAGGAATTGATTTGATTTTAGAAGTTTTTAGCAAGTATAGAATAGAGTCAAATGTAGTATTTCTTGGAGATGGTATTTTAAAAGATTTGGTATTAAAGTATTCTCAAAAGTTCAAAAATATTTTTTATCACGAAAAAGTTAAACATGATAAAGTCGTTAACATTACTAAAACTTGTGATGTAGGCTTGTGCTTCATAGAGGATATTTCAAAAAGCGATAGTTTATCTTTACCTAATAAAATTTTCGAATATGCATCTGCGGGTATTAATATATTAGGAAGTGATCTTCCTGAAATTTCAAAATTTATTAAAACTTATCAAGCTGGAATTATTTCTAAATATGATATAAATCATTTAAATAAAAGTGTTAAGTTTTTTGAAAGAAATAAATTATTTGACATTAAAATTAAAGGAAATAATTTTTCTTGGGAATCTCAAGAAGAATTCTTACTAAAAATTTATAAAGATTTATTATTTTGAGTTATTAGTTCATAGTAAAACTAAAATAGATTTATATTTTAAACCCATTTATGAATAGATATACTGATCAGAAAATAAAAATTGCAATAATTGGCTGTGGAAGGATTAGCAAGAATCATTTAAAGTCTATCTTGCTATATCCAAAATTTTGCCAACTTAGAGCTATATGTGATTGCGATTTAAAAAGGATTAAGGAAGCAAAAGAATTTTTAAAAGTTGGTTTAATAGATGACCAAAAGTCTTATGAAAAAATAAAAGAATACAACCTTGAAGATGATTTATTTAATGATATTAAAAACAAAAAAATTAATATTGATTTAGTTGTTTTAGCTACTCCAAGCGGTTTCCACTCTAGACAAGTAATAAAAGCTGCGGAATCAAAGGTTAATGTTTGTACTGAGAAGCCTATGGCAACAAAATGGGAGGATGGGTTGAGAATGGTCTCAGAATGCAAAAAAAATAATGTAAAACTTTTTGTAGTCAAACAGAATCGTTTTAATAAGACTATAGAGTTAGTAAGGAAACAAATTCTTAATGGCAGGTTTGGTAAATTAGGACTTATTACAGTAAATGTTTTTTGGCAACGTCCACAAAGTTATTATGATCAAGATAATTGGCGTGGCACTTTGGAGCTTGATGGTGGCGCATTAATGAACCAAGCTAGTCATTATGTTGATTTGTTGGAGTGGATGATTGGCCCAGTGGAAAGTATTAATGCATCTATTGCAACAATTGCTAGAGATATAGAAGCTGAAGATACTGCGGCTATAAAAATTAAGTGGAAGAATGGAGCTCTTGGAACGATGTCTGTAACAATGATCGCCTATCCTCATAATTTGGAAGGATCAATTACTATTCTAGGAGAAAAAGGCTCTGTCAAGATAGGAGGAAAAGCTGTAAATAAAATTGAATTGTGGGAATTTAAAGATGCTCATATGGATGATGAATTAGTAAGTAATGCGAGCTATGAGACTAGTAATGTATATGGTTTTGGTCATCCAATTTATTATGAAAATATGTTGAAATCAATAAAGGGTGACTGCGAACCTATGTGTACTGGTGATGAGGGCTTGAAAAGTTTGCAATTACTAATTGCAGCATATCAATCTGCAAAATTAGAAAAAGATATTAAGCTACCCCTCCCTAATAAAATTTAATAAGTTTTATCATTGAAACAATTATTAAATGAATATCAAATTCAAAATTAAATAATTAAGTATAAAAAATTTTATTTGCATGCAAGATTAAATATTGTAAGTATGTTTGATGCATAATTAAACATTACTTCTTCATTAATAGTTGGATGGACTAGGAAAGTTAAATTAGTTACGCCTAATTCATGCGCAATTAATAACTTTTTATTAAGTTTTGAATATTTTGATAAGAAACATTTTTCTAAATAGAGTTCACTACAACTGCCCTGCAATGCTGGATATCCCTTTTCAATAATTGCATTAATAATTTTGTCTCTAGACCAATCATCTTTTAAAAAATCTTTATTAATAAAACAATTAAATTTATACCAACCATGAACTACATCTTCGCCAGGTAATGGAGCTCTTACGAGAGGATTTTTAGATAAAATATCATATAATAAAAGTGCATTTTTTGTTCTTATTTTGGTCCATAAATCAAGTTTACAAAGTTGTATTCTTCCTATCGCACTCTGCATTTCAGTTATTCTGAAATTTGAACCCAAGTTATCATGAATATACTTATAACCTTGATTAAATTCTCTATTCTCTAATTTGCTGAATGATTTCCCATGATCTTTGAATGATCTTATTTTGTTAAAGTAATTTTTGTTATTTGTAGTAACCATTCCTCCCTCCCCTCCAGTGGATATTATTTTGTCTTGACAGAAACTCCAAGTACTAATATCTCCAAATTGACCCACAGATAATTTTTCTCCATTGATTAAAATACCCGCTCCATGAGCCTGGGAACAATCCTCAATAAGTGCAATTCCATATGTTTTTGCCAATTTTGCAATCCTAATTAAATCTACAGGCCATCCAGCCAAATGTACGACAACTATTGCTTTTGTTTTTTTATTTATTAAAGGCTCAATACTCTCTACCGTTATATTTCCTGAATCTTTATCCACTTCTGCAAAAATAGGAATTCCACCTAGCAAAGAAGCACTACTAGCTGTAGCAACAAATGTTCTTGGAGTAGTAATTACTTCATCATCTTTTTTTACGCCAACAGCTAAATATGCACAAGATAGTGCTAATGAACCATTAGCAACTGCAATAGCAAATTTGCAATTACAAAATTTAGAGAATTCTTCTTCAAATGTTTTAGTAACTGAGCCTGTCCAAAAATTTACATTGCCCGATTTTAGGACCTTCTCAACTGCTTTAATTTCATCTTCTTCATAGTTAGGCCATTTAGGAAAGTTCATTTTAATTATCTTTAATTACATTTATAGGACTACCAAAAACTTTTAAATTACTTGGGATATCTTTTAAAACTAATGAACCTCCTCCAACTGTAACATTATCTCCAATTCGAATGTTTTGTATTATTTTAGATCCAATACCAATCCAGCAATATTTTCCGATATGAACATTCCCAGCAATATTAGTGCCTGGAGATATATGAGTTCCTTCTTCAACAATTGAGTCATGGTCAATTGTGCATGAGGTGTTTAAGATAGAACCGAATTTTATTTTTGAATTGCACTGTATTACAACATTAGTATTTATGAAAGAGCCTTTTTCCAGGTTTGCATATTTAGATATCTGAGCTGAAGGATCGATAATAGTTGGGATTTTTAAGCCCATTTTATTTATTATATTTAACCATTTAATTCTAAGTTTATTATCACCTATACCTATAAATAAATGCGAAAATATTGAAGAAAATTTTTCAATATTTTCTTTTGAAATTTCTCCAATTACTTTTTTGGAATTGATAATTTTTGAAAAATTACTGTTTAAAAAATTATTATCCAGAAATGCTATTTCTTCATATTCTTTACATTTCTCTGCTACATCAGCAACTACTCTTCCATGCCCTCCAGATCCAAGAATTAGAAGTTTTTTATTCAAAATGTTCTATTTATTATGGCCTCTGAAACATTCGACATTTTGTTTATTTTTTGGATTAATTCCCTCTCTTCTAATTACTTTTATAAAAGTTAAAAGAAAGATTTTTAAATCTAAAAAGAAAGAAACGTTATTTATGTATAAAATATCATATTCGAATTTCTTTTTCCAAGATATTTTATTTCTTCCGTTTATTTGAGCTAAGCCAGTTAATCCTGGCTTTAATAAATGTCTTTTATTTTCAATTTCTGAATAAAAATCTAAATATTCTTTTAATAGCGGTCTTGGGCCCACAAAACTCATTTCACCTTTAAATATATTTATCAGTGTAGGTATTTCATCAATAGATGTTTCTCTTAACCATTTACCAAAAACTGTCATTCTCATATCATCTT